>Ga0164241_10000218_pt1 | contig 135909 bp, 124 predicted proteins | sample OricomyardsoilBY_FD_108780 | JGI IMG/M metagenome (GOLD analysis project Ga0164241, IMG submission 108780) | Backyard soil microbial communities from Emeryville, California, USA - Original compost - Back yard soil (BY) | ecosystem: Environmental > Terrestrial > Soil > Unclassified | place... | reverse complement strand
TGGAGCCGCCACCGCCACCGCCACCGCCACCGCCACCGCCACCGCCACCGCCACCGCCTCCGCCGCCGCCGCCCCCGCCCCCGCCGCCGCCCAAGCCAGTCGAGGTGGTGGCTCCTGCACCCGTGGTCGCGCCAGTCGAACCCGTGCCGGTGCCAAAAACCGTTGAAGTGAAAGTGCTGGAAGAGACTCCCGCGCCGAAGGTGGAGCCTCAGGCAGCGCCGCCTCATCCATCGCCGCCTCCTCCACCGCCTCCTCCACCGCCGCCACCACCCAAGCCGGAGCCAGCGCCAGCACCACCCAAGCCGGAACCCGCGCCTGCGCCAGCACCGCCTCCCAGGTCAGAACCGCCCCGGGCCGAAGCTCCCAAGGCGCCCGCTCCGGACGCCAGGCCCCAGAAAGTCGCAGGCGCCTGGGTCAATGCCGATCACTCCGGCGTGACCCATATCCTGAAGCCCGGCGAACGCGAGCGCCTCAAGGAGCAGATGGGCTCCGGCATGTATGCGGCAGCCGAGGCGGTCAGTGTGCCCACACTACTGTTCGCGGCCCCGGAAGAGCGCCGCGTGACGCTGGCCCAGCGCGACAGCGCCACGCAGGAATGGACCATCGGCTCCAATGCCGACGTGGACGTCAGCATCCCCTCCGATGGCCTCTCCGGCCTGCATGCCAAGATCCTGCGCAATGGCCAGACCTGGACGATCAGCGACCTGATGTCGGCCAATGGCACCTTCGTCAACGGCCAGAAGATCAACCGCTCGCACCTGGAATCCGGCAACCAGCTGGGTTTCGGGCCGGTGCTGTGCACCTTCCTGCTGCCGGAAGGCAGCATGGCGGCGCCCGCGCCCCGGGCCACGGCCGCAAAAGCCGAACGCAAGCAGGTCGCGCTACCATTGCCGCTGCTGCTGGGTGGCGCGGTGCTGGCGCTGGCGCTGCTTGGCTTCGTGATCTACCTGGTTCTGCGTTGAGGGGGTCGCCATCCGTGGGCATCGAAGGGCCGCATCTGTTCCGCCTGGATACTGGTGAGGAATATCCCCTCGCCGGCACGCAGGTGATCGGCCGCAATGATTCCTGCAACTTCGTGATCCGCATCAGCACCATCTCCGGCCGCCACGCCTCCATCACCGTGAACGGCGAAACCGCGCTGCTGCAGGACCTGGGCTCCACCAACGGCACCTTCGTGCAGGACCAGCGCATCAACCAGACCGCCCAGCTCAGGCATGGCCAGCGCTTCCGGCTGCACGCGCTGGAGTTCGAGTTCCGCTCCGCACGGCAGGGGCTGGCCGAAGGCGGTATCGCCGCCGGTCCGGACGACACCTCGGTGGGCCGCGCCAGCGCGCCGCAGCCATTGCAGCTGCCGGTGGGCTGGGAAGCCGTGACCGAGCCGACGCTGTACTTCACCCACGGCACGAAAGGCCTGGGCCCACTGCAGGGGCCGCGCCAGCAGTGGATGATCGGGCGCGGCGCGGACTGCAATGTGCAGATCCCCGACGAACGGATTTCGACGCGGCACGCCAAGATCGTCCGCGAAGGCGAGGTATGGAAAATCATGGACCAGGTATCCACCAACCAGACCTGGGTGAACGAGCGGCTGGTGGCCAGCGCCTTCCTGCAGTCACGCGACCGGCTGGGCTTCGGCCCGGTGGCCTGCATCTTCCTGCTGCCGCGCATCTGACATGAACGGCTACCAGCGCATCCTGGCCGTCGTGGACCTGACCCTGGACAGCCCCGCCGTGGCGCGCCGCGCCCAGGTCATTGCCACCGCCTGCGGCGCGGCGGCGCCGACGCTGCTGCACGTGGTCGAGTACGTGCCGGCCGAACCGCTGAGCGATTCGCTGCTGCCCGCGGTGCAGCTGGAATCCGAACTGGTGGAACGCGCGCGGACGCGCATGGCCGAGCTTGCCGCGCGCGTGGGCACGCCGCCGCTGCCGTGGCGCGTGGAGACCGGCAATGTGAAGAACGAGATCCTGCGCGCCGCGCGCGAAGGCAACCACGACCTGATCGTGATCGGCAGCCGCGAGCGCCATGGACTTTCAATCCTGGTGAACTTCACCGAAGACACCGTGCTGCACGGCGCGCCCTGCGATGTGCTCGCGGTGCGCATCGGCGGCAACGGCGCATGAGCCCGCCGATCCGCGTCCGAGTCGAAACCAGCTATCTCGCCGAACAATCCGATCCGGGCGGGGAACGCTACGTGTTCAGCTACACCATCACCATCCAGAACGACGGCAGTGAACCGGCGAAGCTCCTGCGCCGCCACTGGATCATCACCGACGCCAACGGCAAGGTGCAGGAAGTGCGCGGTGACGGCGTGGTGGGCGAGCAGCCGCACCTGGCGCCCGGCCAGGGCTTCCGCTATTCCAGCGGCGCCATCCTCGAGACGCCGGTGGGCACCATGCAGGGCAGCTACCAGATGGTCACCGACCAGGGCCACAGCTTCGACGCCCCGATCGCACCATTCCGCCTCGCGATGCCCGGCATCCTGAACTGACGGCCCGCGTGGCGCGATACGCAATCGGGGATGTGCAGGGCTGTCATGAGGAACTCATGCAGCTGCTGGCGAGGCTGCGCTTCAAGCCCGACCGCGACCAGCTGGTATTCGTCGGCGACCTGGTCAATCGCGGTCCGCTGTCGGTCGAAGTGCTGCGCTTCGTGAAGTCCCTCGGTGCCGGCGCGCAATGCGTGCTCGGCAACCACGACCTGCATCTGCTCGCGCACTACCACGACCCCGGCCGCAAGCTGCATCGCGGCGACACCTTGCAGTCCGTGCTCGAGGCACCGGACGGCAAGGCGCTGGCGGAATGGCTGCTCACCCTGCCGCTGGCCATCCATGACGTGGCGCGCAACGAACTGGTGGTGCACGCGGGCCTGGTGCCGCAATGGTCCGCCGCCGAGGCCGCCGCGCATGGCGCACGCGCCAGCAGTGCGCTGCGCGAGGATCCGGCGAAGTTCCTCGACAGCATGTACGGCAACGACCCGGACACCTGGGACGATGACCTGAAACGAAAGGAGCGCCTGCGCTTCACCATCAACGTGCTCACGCGCATGCGCTACTGCACCGCCGAGGGCCGCGTGAACCTGAAACTCAAGGGACCACCGGATGAAGCCCAGGCGCCATACGCGCCGTGGTTCAGCCATGCCGGCCGGCGCAGCGCCGGCACGCGCGTGATCTTCGGCCACTGGTCCACGCTGGGGCTGCTCCGGCGCAACAAGCTGCTGGCGCTGGACACCGGCTGCGTGTGGGGCGGTGCGCTGACCGCGGTGGATCTGGATGATCCGGAAAGCACGCCGGTAAGCCACACCTGCCGCGCGCACCAGCAATCCGGCGGCGATTAGGTCGCGCCTCGCCAAGCGGCTATCATGCGGCCCCCGTCATCCATGAGGTCGAGCATGAACATTTCGATGCACAACGCATCCGTCACCACCTTCCTGCGCGTGCTGCGCGCCCTGGCCGGCATCCTCGACAAGGCCGAGCAATGGGTCACCGAACGCAAGATCGATCCGAATGCCATCCTGCAGTCGCGCCTGGCGCCGGACATGTTCACCTTCACGCGGCAGGTGCAGATCGTCACGGACAACGCCAAGGGTGCGGCGGCGCGCCTGGCCGGCCAGGCGGCGCCTTCCTACCCGGACAACGAAGCGAGCTTCGCCGAGCTGAAGGCGCGCGTGGCGAAGACCATCGCCTATCTGGAAAGCATGCCGGCTTCAGCGTACGAAGGTTCCGAGAGCCGTCCCATCAAGCTGATGCTGGGCCCGCCGGGCAAGCAGCACGAAATGAATTTCACGGGCCTGGACTACCTGCTCAACTTCGCCACGCCGAATGTGTACTTCCACCATTCGATGGCCTATGCCCTGCTGCGCCACAACGGGCTGGACATCGGCAAGCGGGATTACGTCGGCTGAAGATGGCGGCGCCGCGCGCTACCAGCGCGCGAGACGCGCAGCGAGCCCGGCGCCCACGGCCGTGACGAACAGCACGGCCGTGGTGTACCAGAGCGCGACGAACAGCGGACTGTCGTCCGTGCAATGCAAGGCATAGATCGCCGCGGCGAAGCCGCCTGACACCAGGCCCGCCACCGCACCGGCTCGCGCCGGCTTGGCCGGCGCCGCCTGGCGCAGGCAGTACAGCGTCGCAGCCAGTGGTGCTGTCGCCAGCAACGGCACCATCGCCAGGCACCAGCGTGAGTTGTGACCGATGGCCGATGCCATCCACAGATCGTTGGGCAACACCGCGAGTTCCAGCAGCACACCCGCCAGCAACACCAGCGGCGCCAGCCACAGCGCGCGACTCAACGCCCGCGTGCTGGCAAGCGGCGTCGCAACGCGCGGCAACAGCACCAGCGCCGGAATGGCCAGACACAGCGTCACCAGCAGCTTGAATGCAAAGCGCGGCTGCGGCAGCACCTGCAGCAGGTCCGCGCGCAGGCCCAGCGTGGCCAGCAACAGGGCGAGCGCCGCAAGCACCGCGAAGGGGAAAGCCCTGGCGAGCAGCCGCGCTGGCGTGGCGGCGGTCACCCGGTCACTGGCAAGCGCGGCAATGAGCTCTTCGGTCTTCACGCTCCACCCTTGCGGTACAGCGCCGCCAGCATCTTCAGGCTGCGGTGCAGGCTCACCCGCACATTGACCTCGGACATCTGCAGCTGCCCGGCCACCGTGCGTACATCCTGACCCTCCACCGACACCAGCTGCACGATGCGCTGCTGACGCTCGGGCAACTGCGCCAGCAGCCGCGAAACATCCAGTGATTCATCGCCGGCAGTCGCAGCCTCATCCACCAGCGTGGCTTCGAAGTCCTCGATCGGCACTTCCACGCGCCGGCCGCGCCGACGCAGCGAATCGATGAGCTTGTTGCGCGCCACGGCCGCGAGCCATGGCTCGAACCGCTCCACGCGGTTCCAGGTATGACGCTTCAGATGTATGGCCAGCAGGGTCTCCTGCACCACGTCCTCCGGTTCCACATCGGTCGCGCCCCAGCGGGCAAGCCTGCCGCGTAGTTGCGCCCGCAGGCGCTGGGCCACCGCGGCCAGCAGGCGCCGGTATGCGGCCTCATCGCCATCCAGCGCCAGCCGCATCCAGACAGTCCACTCACCGGCCGATTCGACGGATTCCACGCGGGCCTTGCTGTGCTCTCGTTGCGGATGCGGACTTTGTTACACGCGCTGCCGAAGCAGTCCGCGGGCCATGTTGCCAGATTTGCGTGTAACGAACGACGCGTGAATCGCGAGAAGCACGGGGAAGGCCAAACGGCCGCACATCAAACCAACCAAGGAGAGTCGCCATGAACCACACCCGTCTCGTACTGCTGGGCTCGCTGACCGCCATGCTCGCCGGCATCGGCAGCGCCACGCTGGCCGCCGAAAAGGAACAGAAGGGGCCGGTGGCCGCCGGACCCAACCAGGAAAAATGCTATGGCATCTCGATGGCAGGCAAGAACGACTGCAAGGCCGGCCCCGGCACCACCTGTGCTGGCACCTCGAAGAAGGACTACCAGGGCGATGCCTGGAAGTTCGTGACCAAGGGCACCTGCGTGACCATGAAGACGCCGGACGGCAAGACCGGCTCGCTGACGGCGAAGATGTAGCAGGCCCGTGGCCAGCGCCTTGCCATCGGCTGCCGGCACCTCGCTGAAGCCGGAGCATTACGCGGCGATCATGGCGGAGTCTCCCGGCGTCGGTTTCTTCGAAGTCCACGCCGAGAACTTCTTCTGTGATGGCGGGCCGCGGCATCGCTGGCTCACGGCGTTCCGCGAGCGCTGGCCGCTGTCCATGCATGGCGTGGGTCTGTCGCTGGGTGGGGCCGAGGCGCCTGACGCCACGCACCTGGCGAGGCTGCGTGCATTGCTCACGCGCTACGAGCCGCAGGCCTTCTCCGAACATCTGGCCTGGAGTCGCGGCCCGGCTGGATACCTGAACGATCTGCTGCCCCTGCCTTACACGGATGCGTCGCTGGCACTGGTCGCGGCACATGTGGACCAGGTGCAGACGGCGCTGGGCCGCAGCATCCTCATCGAGAATCCGGCGACCTACCTGCGCTACCGCGACGACGGCATGGGCGAGGCCCAATTCCTGCGCCAGCTGGTGGCGCGTACTGGCTGCGGGCTGCTGCTGGACCTGAACAATGTGCATGTCTCCGCCGTGAACCACGGCTACGACGCACTGGAGTACCTGCGTGCCCTGCCCTGGGGCGCGGTGGGCGAGATCCATCTGGCCGGGCATGCGCGGCACGTCGACGCTCAGGGCCAGGCGCTGATGATCGACTCGCACGATGCGCCGGTGGATGCGGCCGTGTGGTCGCTGCATGAACAATGCCTGCGCCTGACCGGCCCGTTGCCCACCCTGGTGGAATGGGATGGGCGCCTGCCGGAATGGCACGTACTGCGCGATGAGGCCGGCCGCGCCCAGCAACGACTGGACCAGGCGCAGCTCACCGGGCAAGGAGTCGCGGCATGAGTGCCGCCGCGTGGTCCGGGCAGCAGCACACCTTCGCACGCGCGCTGCTGGATCCGCACGCACCCGTACCGGATTTCCTGCAGGTGCGCGAAAGCGCGTCACTGGCAGAGCGCTTCGATGTCTACCGCAACAATGTGCACAGCAGCCTGATCGACGCCCTGCTGGCTGCATTCCCCGTCACGGCGCGGCTGGTAAGCGAAGACTCGCTGCGCGCACTGGCGCGGGAGTTCCTGCGCGAACACCTGCCCGCAAGCGCGGCGCTGCATGACTATGGCGCGACGCTGCCCGCCGTCCTCCGCAGCTACGCCCCCGCCGCGGAATTGCCCTGGCTTGCCGATGTCGCCGCGCTGGAGCTCGCCTGGTGGCAGAGCCATGGCGCGGCCGATGCCGATGCGATTGCGCCGCGCGACCTCGCCGCCCTGCCCGCCGAAGAGCTGCCCGCATGGCGCGCCCGCATGCACCCCGCGATGCGGCTGCTGGCCTCCGCGCATCCGGTGCACGACATCTGGGCCGCTCACCAGGCCGGCGACGAACCCGCTGCGCCACGGCACTGGGCGGCGCAATGCGTACTCCTCACGCGGCCACAGGCCGACGTGCAGGTCCAGCGCATCACGGTGGCACAACACGCCTTCCTCACCGCGCTGGTCGAAGCCGCCACGCTCGAAACTGCCGCCGGCATCGCGCAGCCCCTCGACCCTCGATTCGACTTCGGCCAATCACTGCTGCTGGCCATCGAGGCCGGCGCCATCCAGGAGCTGCATCCATGAACCTCGCCCGACTGCAATCCATCGGCCAGCACGCCGCGCTGCTGGCACTGCGCATCGCCGTGGCCCTGCCCTTCTGGCGCTCCGGCCTCACCAAGTGGGACGGCTTCCTGCACGTCTCCGACAGCGCGCGCTACCTGTTCGCGGAGGAATTCCGTCTGCATGTGTTCGGCCGCGAGATTCCGTATCCGCTGCCCAACCTGTTCGCGCACCTTTCAGGCATCGGGGAGATCTGCCTGCCGATACTGCTGGTGCTGGGCCTCGGCACGCGCTACGCCGCCGCCGGCATCCTCGCCATGACCGGCATCATCCAGCTCACCGAACCGGATGGTTGGGCAAACTTCCATCTGCCCTGGGCGGCGATGGCGCTGGCGCTCGTGGTGTATGGCCCGGGCCGCGTCGCGCTCGACGCGCTCGTCACTCGTGGAACGTGGGCCCGGAGCCCAGTTCCCGGAACCACTTCGTGATGATGATCTTGTGCCCCGCGGTGACCGGCTCGCCGCTGTGCAGGGTATTCGCGTTGGGCGTGCCATCCGGGTTCAGGTTGTTCCAGATCACCGCCTGACCCTTCTTCGGCACGAAGGTGTGGTCGATGGCGAAGAACTTCGTGCCACCGCCGCCCATGCCCTCGTTCAGGTACACCATGAAGGTCCAGGTGCGGTTGCCGCGGTCGTCCGCGAACTTCGAGTATTCGCCGGTGCCGGGCTCGAAATAATCGGTGTGCGCCTTGAACTGCTGGCCGATGTCGTAGCGCTGCGCCTGGATTCCTTCGGAGTACGGCAGGCGGATGCCCAGCGTGCGCGAGATCTTCTTGTCGCAATCGATGGCCACCGGGCTGCGCAGCAACGACAGGTCGCAGGTCTGGCTGGTGCGGAACTTCTTGTCGGTGCCTTCCACCGTGACGGTCGAGGGCCGCAGGTGGTGGTTGATCAGTGCCACCAGCCGGTCGCATTCCCTGTGGCTCAGGAAGTCATCCAGCGTGTAAATATCCAGTTCATCGGTCTCGACCTTGCGCAGCCTGGGCGGCGGCTTGCGCACCAGCGGTGGCAGCTGCAGCGGATCCGGCGGCGGGGTGTCCTCGGGAAACTCGTCGCCCATGTTGGCGCGGATGGAGGACAGCGAGAAGCCGTTGCTCTTCAGTATCTGCACCAGTTCCGGCCGGCTGCAGCCACGCGTGAGGTTCTGCTGCAACCAGCTCTTCCAGCTCGCATCCAGTGCACGTTCACGGCTCATGCGTCGATTGTGGCACCGGCGACGGCCATCAGTGCAGCTTCAGCCGCGGACGGATCACATTGGTGACCCGACCGATGAGGAGCAGCGCGAGGCCCCGCAGCCAGCCATGGATGGCCAGCAGGTGCATCTGGTACAGCGACAGGTACACCAGCCGCGCCAGTCGCCCCTCGATGGCGAGCTTGCCGCCGATCAGCCCACCCATCAGCGAACCGACGGTGGAATAGCGACTCAGCGACACCAGCGAACCATAGTCGCGGTAAGTGAATGGCAGGGCCGTGCCGCCGGCAACGATGCGGCGCAGGCTGAGCGCCACGCAGCTCGCCATCTGATGCGCGGCCTGCGCACGCGGCGGCACCGGGCGTGCGGCGCCAGCTGGAGTGAACGCCGCGCAATCGCCGATGGCGAAGATGCGGGCATCGCGCGTGGTCTGCAGCGTCCGGCTGACGACGAACTGTTTGGCGGCGTTGGTTTCCAGCCCGGCGAGATCCCGCAGGAAATCCGGCGCTTTCACGCCGGCCGCCCATACCCTGAGGTCCGCAGGAATGGATTCACCACCCGCCAGCACCACCGCGTGATCCCGCACCTCGGCCACCCGCGCGCCGGCCAGCACCCGCACACCCAGGGCCTGCAACTCCTGCTGCGCGGCCAGCGCCAGCTTCTCCGGCAATGCCGGCAGGATGCGCGGCCCCGCCTCCAGCAGCGTGATGGCCAGGCGGCTCTCGTCAAACGTTTCAAGGCCGTAATGCCGGAGCGCCGCCGCCGCGTTGTACAGCTCCGCCGCCAGCTCCACGCCGGTGGCACCGCCTCCGACAATCGCCACGCGCACATGCGCGTCGCTGGCCGGATCGGCGCTCATCTGCCGCGACACCTTCAGGCACTGGTTCAGCAGCTTCAGGCGGAAGCGGTCCGCGGCCATGCGATCGTCCAGGAAAATGCAATGGCGGTCGGCGCCGGGGGTCGCATAGGAGTTGGTCACCGAACCGATGGCGATGACCAGGTAGTCGTAGCGGATGCGCTGCCGCCCGATCAGCTCGCTGCCGTCCTCGTCCAGGATGGGCGCAACCACCACTTCGCGCCGCTCCCGGTCGATGTCTTCGAGCCGGCCCTGGAAAAACCGGTAATGCCAGCGGTGCGCATGCTCGCGGTAACCCAGTTCATCGAGGTTGGCGTCCAGCGAACCGGCGGCCACTTCATGCAGCAAGGGCTTCCAGATATGCGTCTGCTGCGGTTCGAGCAAGGTGATGACGGCCTGCCTGCGACCCAGCTTCGCACCCAGCCGCCGCACCAGCTCCAGTCCACCTGCCCCGCCACCGACGACCACGATTTCTGTCTTCACTTGGCGACTATATCGGACGATTCCTGAGCCGATCGATTCAGGATTCCTTCAGCACCACGATGCAATGCTGCAACCATGCCGCAGTGAAATGTTCCTGCGACAGCATCGAAGAGCAGCGATGCGGGGGCGGTCGGGTTTCCTTTCGGCCCTTTGTCCGGATGATTTGAAGCCCGACCGCCCGCTGGGGGTCACCGTTCCGCCTGCAGTGTCGCCGCAACCTTCAGCGTCTTGCCCTGCCGCCACACATCCAGCGTCACGCGGCTGCCCACCGGGAAGTCATCCAGCCGCGAATTCAGCCGCGCCACCGAATCCACCGCCACACCGTTCACCGCGGTGATCAGATCACCCGAGAGGATCTGGCCATCCCGCGATACCTGCAGCGCCTGCAGGCCCGCCGCCTGCGCGGCAGAGCCACGGGGCACGCGCAGCACCGCCACGCCGGTCACGCCCAGCGCGCGGACCACGCGCTGGTTGATGTCCTCGTCGGTCTGTATGCCCAGCGAGGGCTGCAGGTAACGGCCGTTGTGGATCAGCTGCGGCACCACGCGCATCACCGTATCCACAGGGATGGCGAAGCCGATGCCGGCCGAGGCACCCGACGGGCTGTAGATGGAGGCATTGATGCCGATCAGCCGTCCGGCGGAATCCAGCAACGGTCCACCGGAGTTGCCCGGATTGATGGCCGCGTCGGTCTGCACCAGATGCTCGATGACGTTGCGGCCATCCTCGGTGGGCTGGCTGCGGTCCAGCGCGGACACGATGCCCGTGGTCAGCGTCCAGTCGAGGCCGAAGGGGTTGCCGATGGCGAACACCTTCTGCCCCACTTTCAGGTCGGCGCTGGTACCGACGGGCACGGGCTTGGGGCGCTTGAAGTCCAGGCCAATGCGCAGCACCGCGATGTCGTGCAGCTCGCTGGCGCCCACCAGTTCAGCACGGTAGTCGCGGCCATCGGCCAGCCGCACGGTGGCCGTCGCCGCGCCGGCCACCACATGCAGGTTGGTGATCACATGGCCCGCCTCGTCCCAGATGAAGCCCGAGCCGGTGCCGCGCGGCACTTCCATCACATTGCGCGACCAGATGTCGCGCACCCGCACGGAGGTGGAGATGTACACCACGGATTCGCGCGCGTGCTCGAACAGCGCGATGGTTGCGCTCTCTTCGGCGTCGAGCGGCCCGCGCGGGGTGACGGTGCGGTCCGCGATGCGGGGCGCAGCGCTCCAGCCCTGGTGGAATGACAGCACTGACAAGCCCAGCGCCAGCGCAGTAGCCAATGCAACGGTCGACAATTTGCTGAAACGCATGACGGCTCCTCCGGAATTGGATTTCAGCAGGCCAGGTGATGACAAGTCCAGACCATAGACCCTGGGTCGCCGAATCCCTCCAATCCGGCCAGATTTGCCGCATCGGGAGCACACCCGCATACGGCAGGATGAACCCCGCCCTCACAATGCTTCCACGCTACACTCGCCACGAGGTCCAATGCACCTGCAATGAGCTCCCTCATGGAAAGCTGGCCGCGCAAGCACCGCATCACGGTCGATGAGTACTACCGGATGGCGGAGGTGGGCCTGCTCGCGCCCGAGGCGCGCGTCGAGCTGATCGAGGGAGAGATCATCGACATGGCCCCGATGGGTACCGAGCACTGCAGTGTGGTCAACGAACTGGCCCGCCTGTTCATCCTCGCGCTGGGCGAACGGGCGCGGGTGCACATCCAGAGCGCCATCAGCCTGGACAATGCCTCGGAACTCCAGCCTGATCTGGCACTTCTGGTGCCGCGTACGGACAGATACCGGCGCGCGCACCCCACGCCGGCGGACATCCTGCTGCTCATCGAGGTCAGCGACAGCACGCTGCGCCACGACCGTGATGTGAAAGTACCGCTGTACGCCCGGCATGGTGTCCCGGAAGTGTGGGTCGTGGATCTGCAGAAGAGCGAGTTGCTCTGGTTCCGCTCACCGCAGGCCGGGAGCTACGTGGAAAAGGGTGTGGTGCGGCAACCCGGCGCGGTATCGCCCGCTGCACTGCCCGGTGTGGGCGTGGACTTCACGGGGATCCTGCCGGGTTAGACAGATATCAGGGCATCAGTCCGGGCCGGCGGCCAGACTACCCACCAGCGTCCTGGAGAGCGGCAACCAGCTCTCCCACCAGTTCGCGCCGTTTTGGAGGCAGCGCCAGGAAGGCATCAATTATGCGCCGCTCGCGGACCCCGACGGCCACCGACCATTCCGTCTTGGGTTCGGCGATCCGCCCTCTTCCGCCGCCGTACTGCAGGATGTGCGGATCGATTCCCACCAGTTCGGCAAGCACACGCATCTTGTCCTGTTTAGGCAGGTAGCGCCCGGTGAGCCAGCCTGATATCGCCTGCGCGGTAACCGGCGCGCCGGTGTAGCGGGAATTGAACCGCTTCTCCAGCACGGCCGCACTCGCATCAATTCCGGAGCTGCGCAACGCAGCTCGCAGGCGACTGGCAAATGCCGCTTTCTCGTCTTCCATGAATGGAGACGGTAGGCAAGTGCCGCTTTCATGAGGAAAGTTGCGCTTTCATTCGTATGAAAGTTTTGCTTTCATTGCGAATCTTTGTGCTTGTCCGCCCCGTTCATGCCGCAATCCGCGCTCGAACATCGACCGCTCGTCGCCAGGCAGGGCCGCCAGCGGGCCCGCTACCGCTAGATGCCCCTGCTTTCGTGGTTCAACCGCGACGAGGACCTCACGCGTGCGGCGCTGACGCCGTACCGTTTGCTTGAACCCGTGGCCAGCCTGTCGTACGGCGAACCGGATTCCCCGAACATGCTGATCGAAGGCGACAACCTCGCTGCACTGAAGGCCCTGCTGCCCTACTACGCAGGGCAGGTGAAATGCATCTTCATCGACCCACCGTACAACACGCGTAGCGCGTTCGAGCACTACGACGACAACCTGGAGCATTCGCAGTGGTTGTCGATGATGTATCCGCGGCTGGAGCTATTGCGGGAGTTGCTCTCGGAGGATGGTTCGCTCTGGGTCACGCTGGACGACAACGAGGCTCACTACTTCAAGGTCATCTGCGACGAGATCTTTGGTCGCAATAACTTTGTCGCCAATGCCATATGGGAGAAGTCCGACAGCCCAAAAATGGACTCGGCCTTGTTCTCATCGCGCCACGACCACGTACTGATCTATGCCCATGACATCAGGAAGCTCACAATCAATCGGCTTCCTGGTAGTGAAGAACAGGGTGGTCACTACAATCGTGCCGACGACAGTGGACGTCGCTACTACACCAAGCCCTTGCGGGCAATGGGAAGCGGAGAAGACACGCGCGAAGCGCGGCCTAGCATGTATTTTTCGCTGAGTGCACCAGACGGCTCAAAGGTCTTCCCGAAAAAACCTGATGGCACTGATGGCCGATGGAGATGGGGACCGGACAAGGTTGAAAGAGAAATCCAGCGAATCGAGTGGACCAAAGGCCGCAACGGCTGGACTCCCTACTACCGGATCTATGCTGACAGCAACATCAAACGTCCGCCCGAAACGATCTTCCCGCATCCGCTAGTTGGCTCCAATCGTACCTCCAAGGCAGAAGTGAAAAGTCTGTTTGGGGAAGAGACAACTTTCACGACTCCAAAGCCTGAGCGGCTCATCCACCATATTCTCGAGATCGCCACAAATGAAGGCGATCTGATTCTGGACTCATTCCTCGGCTCGGCCACGACAGGCGCTGTGGCCCACAAGATGGGCCGCCGCTGGATCGGCATTGAGATGGGCGCACATGCGCGCACTCATTGCCAGCCGCGCCTGAAGAAAGTTGTCGACGGCGAACAGGGCGGTATCTCCAAAGCCGTTGGCTGGCAAGGCGGCGGCGGCTTCCGCTTCTACCAGCTCGGCATACCCGTGTTCGACGAAAGCGGCCACATCCGCGCGGATATCCGCTTTGAACACCTGGCCGCTCACGTCTGGTTCGCGGAAACCGGCACGGCGCGGTCCAGCAACGCCGGGAAGACCCCCTTCCTCGGCGCTCACAATGGCCTCGGCTACTACCTGCTGTACAACGGCGTCCTGGGCGACCATAGCCATTCTGGCGGCAACGTGCTGACCCGACGCGTGCTGCGCTTGCTGCCCGGATTCGACGGACCAAAGGTGATCTACGGCGAAGCCTGCGCCCTCGCGGATGAGCAATGTCGCGAATTCGACATCACCTTCCGCCAGACGCCCTACGACATCAAGGCGCGCTGATCATGGCGCTGGCACTGAAGCTCTACCAGCGTCGCGCCCTCGCCAGTCTGGAGCGATTCTTCGAATCTGCCCGCCTCGCCAATCCCGCCGATGCCTTCGCGGCGACCGTCGACCCGGGCCTGTCCGGAGGCTACAAGCCCATGCCCGGGCTACATGCCGTGCCCTATGTATGTCTGCGCATTCCCACCGGCGGCGGCAAGACTGTGATGGGAGCGCACATCATTCAGGCCGCTGGCCGCGCGCTGCTCGAACGTGAATTCCCGCTGGTGCTCTGGATGGTGCCGACCACCCAGATCAAGACCCAGACGCTGCAGGCCTTCGCGGATCCCCGCCATCCCTACCGGCAGGAGCTGGACGACGCCTTCGGCGGACAGGTCGCCGTGTTCGACATTGCGGATTTCACACGCATGCGGCCGGCAGACCTCGGCACGAGAGTGTGCATCGTCATCGCAACGGTCGCAGCATTGCGCGTAGAGAACCAGGAGGGCCGCCGGGTTTACGAATACCAGGAAGACCTGGAGGCACATTTCGTGGGCAGCGCGCGTGACCTGCCCTATCTGGACAAGGGCATCGACGGCAAGGCACTGGCGTCGTTCGCCAACCTGCTGCGGATGCATGGCCCGCTCGTCATCATGGATGAGGCCCACAACGCGACCACTGCGCTTTCCTACACAGTGTACGAGCGACTCGGACCGCGTGCGGTGGTCGAGCTCACCGCCACGCCCGACACGTCGAGTTCCAACGTACTGGTCAGCGTGTCGGCCTTCGAGCTGAAGGCCGAGAACATGATCAAGTTTCCCGTCGTGCTGAAGGAGCACGGAGGCGAATGGCAGGCTGCGGTCAGCAATGCGGTCGCGCGGCGCAAGTCGCTGGCGAGATCCGCCCTGGCTGAGCCCGACTACATCCGGCCCATCCTGCTCGTGCAGGCGGAGAGCGCCCGCGGCACAGCCACTGTGGAGGAGGTTCGGCGTCACCTCATTGAATCCGCCGGCGTACCGGAAAACACCATCGCCGTGGCAACCGGCGAGCAGCGGGACCTCGATGGCGTGGATCTGCTGGCGCGGGATTGCCCGATCGAAGTCGTCATCACCAAGCAGGCGCTGAAGGAAGGGTGGGACTGCTCGTTCGCATACGTGTTCTGCTCTGTGGCCCAGGTCAAAAGCGACAAGGACGTCCAGCAGCTGCTGGGCAGGATCCTGCGCATGCCCCACGCCACGCGCCGCCGACAGGACGCCATGAACAAGGCGTACGCCCATGTGGTCACCGACAGCTTCGGCAGGGCTGCAGGCGAGCTGACCCAGTCGCTGATCGACATTGGATTCAACCCGATGGAGGCGGCCGTTGCCATCCGCACGGAGCGGCAGGGAGACTTGCCGTTGCAGGGCGGCACGGCCGCGGTGCCACAGTTGCCGACCGCACGTATCGCTGTAACCAGGCCGCCCGATCTGGATGAGGTTCCGGAAAGGGACCGGCAGCGCGTTGTGTTCGTCCCCAGCGGAGAGGGTCGGGGCGGCACCATCGAGGTCACCGACGAAATCGATGTCGCTACAACCGAGGCGATCGTCGCCGCCGCACCTGCGCGGGAGCGGGATGCAGCTGCAACCCAGCTGCAGTTGCATCACAACGCGACCGCCGCAGCCAAGGCACCCAGCGAACACGGCGCGACATTCAGCGTTCCGCGACTGTGCCGGGTGGAACAGGGTGAGCTCGAACTGGTTGATCGGGGCGCGGTACCAGATGGCTTCACCTGGGACCTTCTCACTTGGCCTCCCGACCTCTCCAGCTTCCACTTCAGAGAGGAAAGCATGACCTTCGAGGTGGACCTCGACGGTCGACAGGTCAACTACCGTCAGATCAAGGACGATGTAACCACTTATCTGCCGGGTTTTGCGCTGGATCGCAGCGAGACCGATCTCGTCGGCTGGCTGGATCACGAGATCCGTGATCCTTCGGTGCGGCAGCCGGTATTGCGCGAATGGCTGCGGCGCGCCATCCACAATCTCGTTGAAGATCGCGGCTTCTCGCTGGCGCAACTGCTGAAAGGGCAGTACGTACTGCGCAGGAAACTCGCCGAACAGCTGCAACTGGCTCGCGAGCAGGCTCTCAAGGAGGGTTTCCAGCAGGCTTTGTTTGGGGGCGATCCGGAACTCGTGGCGACACTCGATGATCCGGGCATCAACTTCGCCTACCCAGCGAACATGGCGCTGTACCCTGCGCGACGCTACTACGAAGGCAGCTATCGATTCAGGAAACACTACTACCCAGTGCCGGGGGACCTCGACTGGAAGACCTCGGGTGGGCGGGTCACAGAGGAATTCGAGTGCGCACGCGCCATCGATCTGCTTGAAGAAGTGGCGTTCTGGGTGCGCAACCTGGTTCACCCCTCGCAGTTCTGGATGCCTACTTCAAGACAACGCACCTATCCGGATTTCGTGGCGAAGCTGAAGGACGGCCGCCTGTTTGTTGTCGAGTACAAGGGCGAGGATCGATTCAGCAGTGATGAGGAAAAGGAAAAGCGGCTGGTGGGAGAATTGTGGGCCAGGCGCAGCAAGGGGAAGGCCCTGTACCTCATGACAAGGCACGTGGACGACGCCGGTCGCAATGTCCGCGAACAGTTGCTCCGGGCGATCAACTAGAGATACCGACACTCAATCGTCGGAGCAGAAGGCGAGAGGCCTTGCGGTAGTCGATCGTCGCGGACTACCCTCGCCCGGCCGGACGCAAGCCCGGCAAAAGCAAACAAGGGGAAATCACTTGCGCACACAGCTACGGCGGTGTTTCGTCACCGCGGTGTCAGGCCTGCTTGCCCTGGTGGCATTCAGCTCCACCGCGCTCGCCCACCACTCCGGCGCCATGTTCGATGCCACCCGCACCGTCACCCTGCAGGGCAGGGTCAAGGCCTTCCAGTGGACCAACCCCCACTGCTTCATCCAGCTGCTGGTCAAGAGCCCGGATGGCAAGAAGGACAAGGAATGGAGCGTGGAAATGGGTTCGCCCGGCCAGCTGTATCGCAATGGCTGGCGGCCGGGGTCGCTGCATGCCGGCGAGCAAGTCACCGTGGTGATCAACCCGCTGCGCGATGGCACGGCCGGCGGCGTGTACGTGTCTGCAACCACAGCCGACGGCATGCCGGTAGGCGCACCGCACACCGCGGCGGGTACCAAATGAAGGCGCGGCTGCTGATCGCCAGCCTGTTGCTGCTCGCCGCTTGTGCACCGGCACCCCAGGATTCCCCCCGCGTGCGCGCCTTCGCCGCGCTGCCCGACTGGACCGGTTACTGGCAGACGCCGTGGGCAGAGAAGACCGCCACAGTCTCGGGCCGCGCCGGTGGCGGCAATTTCCTGGAATTTTTGCGCTCGCTGCCCACGCTGGGCCATCCGCCGTCACTGCTGCCGGAATGGGAAGCGCGTTACGTTGCGGCACAGGCCGACACCGCCGCGCGCCAGGCGGAGTTCATGACCTTCAAGGGGTGTGGTCACGGCGCGGTGCGCATGGAGGAGACCTTCCCCTTCGTGTTCGAGGCACCGATGGTGTTCCAGATCGTGATCACGCCGGAGGAGACCCTCTTCGTGTTCGACCACGGGCAGGTGCGCCATGTGTACACGGACGGCCGCCAGCCACCGACGGCCGATGACCTGTGGCCTACGCCCATGGGCTTCTCGCTGGGCCATTGGCAGGACGATGTACTCACCATCGAGACCACCGCGCGCAACGCCGGCCCCATCGCACCGCTGCTGTCGCCGGTGGAACTCAGCGATGCCGTGCGCTTCACCGAGAAACTGCGGCGTGTCGACGCGAACACCATCGAGGATGAAATGACCATCGATGATCCGCAGCGCTTCTCGAAACCCTGGCAGGTGAAGTTCCGCTTCTCGCGGCTGCCGGACATGGACCGGATGATCGAGTTTGATTGCGATGAGAATGATCGCAATCCGATCGTGGACGGGAAGCTGATCGTCACTCCCTGACTACTGAGGAGGACGAAGAGTCCGGCGGGAATTTCCTGCTGGTATTTGTTTTACCCGGAGCCGCGCGTCGCCCATGCGCGCCATGGCGTCCTCAAGCACATCGGCCGCGGTCTCGAAAGGCCGGTCGCGGATGAGCATGCGCACGAAGCTTGCCTTGGTCATGCCGGCCGCGCGCGAACGGCGATCAAGCAACCGCTCTTCTTCCTCGGTAAGCCGGACGGTGAGGATTCCCATGGCGTGGCCGACGCTAGGTGCATTTCCTGTGCAGGTCAATGTCGGCAACCCCGGCAGAGTTCCCTTTCGGCCGCCCTCCACCGCCCGGTTCAGCCACGGATCGGCTACCCTTCGCGCCACAACAACAGGGAAGCAGCAGTGACGGACCAGGGCGACGCGCGCGCCAGCGCCTTCATAGCCAGGTGGCAGGGAGTGACCGCCTCCGAGCTTTCCACCTCGCAGAGCTTCCTGCACGACCTGTGCGCCCTGCTGCAGGTGCCCGTGCCCCACCCCACGCCCGAGCAGGACTACATGTTCGAGCGCCCCGTGACCTTCCGGCATGGCGACGGCAGCACCAGTGCCGGCCGCATCGACCTGTATCGCCGCGGTGCTTTCGTGCTGGAGTCCAAGAAGCTGCGCAAGATCGCGCAGCCCAGCGGCGTGGACGAAGCACTGCTGCGCGCCCGCAGCCAGGCCGAGGAATACGCCCGCGCGCTGCCGGCCAGCGAAGGCCGGCCGCCCTTCCTGCTGGTCGTGGACGTGGGTAGCCGCATCGAGATCTACGCCGAGTTCTCGCGCTCCGGCGCCACCTACACACCATTCCCCGATCCGCGCAGCCACCGCATCGCGCTCACCGAACTGGCGCGGCCCGAAGTGCGCGAGCGCCTGCGCCGCATCTGGCTCGAACCGCTGTCGCTTGACCCTTCGCGCGAAGCCGCGCGCGTCACCCTGGACATCGCGCGGCAGCTGGCCGGCCTTGCACGCAGCCTCGAAGGCAGCGGCCATGCACCCGAAGTGGTGGCGCAGTTCCTGATGCGCTGCCTGTTCACCATGTTCGCCGAGGATGTACGGCTTCTGCCCGCGGAGAGCTTCCGCAACCTGCTGCTGCGTCATACCGAGGAACCGGACACCGCCATGCGCATGCTCGGCGTGCTGTGGCAGGAGATGGACCGCGGCGGCTTCTCCGCGGTGATCGCCGGCAGCGTGCTGCGCTTCAACGGCAAGCTGTTCAAGCAGGCCGAGGCGTTGCCGCTGGACAAACCGCAGCTGAAATTGCTGATCGAGGCCGCGCGCGCCGATTGGCAGCATGTGGAGCCAGCCATCTTCGGCACGCTGCTGGAACGCGCGCTGTCGCCCGTCGAGCGCCACCAGCTGGGCGCGCATTTCACGCCGCGCGCCTACGTGGAGCGGCTGGTGCTGCCCACCGTCATCGAGCCACTGCGCGCCGAATGGAGCGATGCGCAGGCCGCCGCATTGACGCTGGCCGCCGAGGGCAAGCCGGATGAGGCCGTGAAGGAACTGCGCCGCTTCCATCACCGGCTGTGTGCCGTGCGCGTGCTCGACCCGGCCTGCGGCTCCGGAAATTTCCTGTACGTGACGCTGGAGCACCTGAAGCGCCTGGAAGGCGAAGTGCTCAATGCGCTGGACGAACTGGGCTGGCGCCAGGGCGGCCTCGCGCTGGAAGGCGAACGCGCCGACGCCACCGCGGCCGAGACCGTGGACCCGCACAATCTGCTGGGCATCGAGATCAACCCGCGCGCCGCGGCCATTGCCGAGGTAGTGCTGTGGATTGGCTACCTGCAGTGGCATTTCCGCACGCGCGGCAATGTGAATCCGCCGGAGCCGGTGATCCGGGATTTCCGCAACATCGAGAACCGGGATGCGGTGCTGGCTTACGACAAGGTCGAGCCGGTGATCGGTGAGGACGGGCGGCCAGTCACGCGCTGGAATGGGCGGACGATGAAGATCTCGCCGGTGACGGGCGAAGAGATTCCGGATGAGACGGCCACCGTGCCGCTGGAAAGGTATGTGAATCCGCGCAAGGCGGAATGGCCGGCGGCGGATTTTGTGGTGGGGAATCCGCCTTTTATTGGTACCAAGCGAATGAAGGCCGCGCTGGGAGATGGGTACGTCGAAGCCTTGCGGGACACATGGCCTGAAGTGCCGGAGTCTGCCGACCTGGTCATGTACTGGTGGAATCACGCTGCGACGCTGACGGGACGCGGCACGCTGCAAAGGTTTGGGTTCATCACAACTAACAGCCTTCGACAGACCTTCAATCGAGAAGTGATCGTCCATGCCATGGATGGCAAGTACCCGGTATCCATTGCATACGCCATTCCTGATCACCCATGGGTCGACAGCGCTGATGGGGCGGCTGTCCGCATCGCAATGACGGTTGTTGCAGTGAAGGTACCGACTGGCCGACTGGCAGAGGTCATCTACGAATCCGATGCAGGAACCGGTGAAGTAGCGATCACACTGGACGAACGAATCGGGACGATTCACTCGGATTTGCGCGTAGGTGCCAATGTCGCAGCAGCGGGTCCGCTGGAGGCCAACAGTGGCATCGCCGGCATGGGCGTCGCATTGCACGGTTCCGGTTTCATTCTGGAGCCGGAAGATGCGGAGAGGCTGCGGACACCTGGCCCAGCCGTCATAAAGTCTTATCTCGGTGGCCGCGATCTGTTGCAGCAACGGCGTGAGCGCTATCTGATCGACTTCAGCGGAATGTCGCAGGAGCAGGCGCGGGCCGCCAACCCGGCTGCATTCCAGCACGTAATCGACTACGTCAAGCCAGAACGGGACCACAACAACCGCAAGGTCCTGCAGGAAGTCTGGTGGCGCTTTGGTTGGGAACGCCCCGTGTTGCGTGCTGCGCTGTCAGGGCTGACCCGATACATAGCGACAACGGAGACTTCGAAGCATCGGCCGTTTCAGTTCATCGATGGTGACATCCTTTGTGACCATTCCATCGTGTGTATTGCCATATCCGATGCGGCGGTTCTTGGAGTGCTTTCAAGCAAAGCGCATGTAGCTTGGGCGCTTCGAGCGGGTGGTCGTCTTGGCGTAGGCAACGATCCGCGCTACAACAAGACCCGTTGTTTCGATCCCTTCCCCTTCCCCGACTTGCATGCCGCCGACAAGTTCGGCGGCCCACTGGCCTTCAGCATCGTGGACAAGGACGGTCGCGAAGGTCCGACGAAGACCTTCGGTGAATATCCCTCCGAACGGATCCGCAACCTCGCCGAACAACTCGACGCGCACCGCAAGCTCCAGCAGGCGGTGCATCCCGACCTCACCCTCACCGGCATGTACAACGTGCTGGAGAAACTGCGCTCCGGCGAGGCCCTGACCGCGAAGGAACGCACGATCCACGAGCACGGCTTGGTCTCCGTGCTGCGCCAGTTGCACGATGAACTCGATGACGCCGTGCTCGGCGCCTACGGCTGGTCCGACCTCACCCGCTTGCTGCGCATCGCCCATGGCAATGACCCGCCCGCCACCGGCCAGACTCGCGAAGACGCCGCGCGCGCCTTCGAGGAAGCCATCCTCGAACGGCTGGTGGCACTGAACGCCGAACGTGCCGCCGAGGAAGCGCGCGGCCTCATCCTCTGGCTGCGCCCCGAATTCCAGCAACGCGGTGCCACGCCCGCGCCCCGGCAGTCCGAGCTGGAGACAGAAACCCGCGCTGCGGACGAAGCCGGCGCGGCCACAGCCGCGAAGCTCAAGCCCAAACCCTGGCCGAAGGACCCGATCGACCAGGTGCGCGCCGTGGCCGAAGTGCTCGCGGCCAGCACCACGCCACTCGCCGTGGACGACATCACCGCGTGCTTCACCTCGCGCGGTGCCTGGAAGAAGCGGGTGGAACCGCTGCTCGACATGCTGGTGGCGCTGGGTCGCGCCAGCGAGCAGGACGGACGCTACCGCGCGCGTAACTGAGCAGACGCAATACATATCCCCGCCCTGTCGACAATCGAGCGGCGCCATGATCCCGGGCGCCCGCCACAAATCTTCCGCGCTACACTCGCCACGAGGTCCAATGCACCTGCAATGAGTCGGAAATGCACATCCCGGCCCGGCGGACATCCTGCTGCTCGTCGAAGTCAGCGAATCCACACTGCGCTGCGACCTGGAGGTGAAGGTCCCGCTCTACGCCCGCCACGGCATCCGTGAGACCTGGATTGTCGACCTGAAGGGCAAAGTACTGCGCTGGTACCGTTCGCCGCGGGACGGTGTCTATGCCGACCATGGCATCGTCAGCAAATCCGGCGTCATCGCACCTGGAGCACTGCCGGATATCGCCGTGGAACTGGCCGCGGTCCTGCCTCGTTAAGCAGGCGAAGTTCTGCTCCACGCAGCCGCCGGTCCGCTACAACCTGATTGTCTACTCGATTCCGCGACCGAGCCTCCGCGCTACACTCGCCGCGACGCTCTGGAGTAACGCGATGAACTCGCCGATGGAAAGCTGGCCGCGCAAGCACCTCATCACGGTGGACGAGTACCGCAAGATGGCGGAGGTGGGCCTGCTCGCGCCGGATGCGCGGGTCGAGCTGATCGAGGGTGAGATCATCGACATGGCGCCCATCAGCAACCTGCATGCCAGCGTGCTGAACCAGCTCAATCGCCTGCTCGTGATAGCCATCGGCAACAAAGCCATCGTCCAGCCGCAGGGACCGATCTTGTTCAACAACCATTCCATGGTCCACCCCGACCTGGCGCTGCTCGAATGGAACAGGACGTTTTACAGCGCGGGACCGCCTATGCCGATGGATACCCTGCTGGTCGTGGAGGTCAGCGACGGCACCGTGGCACATGACCGGCAGACGAAGATTCCGCTGTACGCCCGCCACGGAATTCCGGAAGCCTGGATCGTGGATCTCCAGGAGCTTGCTCTGCGCGTCTATCGATCGCCTCTGCGCAGCGGGTACCAGGATGAGCAGGTGACGAAGAAGCTCGGGATCATCCACCCGGTGAAGTTGCCGGACGTGGGGATTGACCTGTCGGACCTGCTCACTCCTTAGCAAGCAACGTTGCAACCATGGGACGCACGCACAAAGCCCGAAAGCTGCTGGTACGCATCCACCGGTTCCGCGGCGCATTGCCTGCAGACTTCAAATTCGACCGCATTGAAGCCAACGCTCGTGGAGAACGGAAGCGCTGAGCCTTCGACAGCAAAAAGGGCTCGGCCGGATCGCCCCAGGCGGACCGACACCCCGAGGCGGTGCCAGCCGCCTGCCCTGTATGTCAACGAGGGTACGCGGCAACACCGGCAAGCACTGCAGCAGAAATTGCTCGAAATCGCTCATTTCCCCGGTTGCCCGATGGACTCGCACACTGCTACCGTCCGGCCATGGCTCGTTCACTCGCCGCCCTGGAAGAAGAAATCCGCTCGCTCAGCATTTCCGACAAGGAAGCGCTGCTGCGCATGCTGCTGGGGGAGCTGGATGGTCCTCCCGACGCTGACGTCGCGGCAGCATGGCTTGATGAAGTACAGCGTCGCTCGGCTGAAATAGATGCCGGAATTGCGCAATCCATCCCTGCCGAAGAAGTATTCGCGCGAATCAGAGCCCGGCTCGCCAAATGAAAATCCGGTTTCACGCCGCCGCAGAGCAGGAGCTCGCGGCGGCGGTGACCCGTGGCGAAGGTTTCGGTCCCGGCTTGGGGCTGGAAATCCTGGAAGAAGCCAATCGCGTAGCCGCGCTGCTTTGCGTGACACCGCGAATAGGCGAACCACTCGACGCCTTCCATCGAGCATTCCCTTTGCGGCGCTTCCCCTACAGACTCATCTACCGGATTGACGACAACGCCCTTATGGTTGTCGCGGTCGCGCACCTGCACCAGAAGCCCGGGTATTGGCGAGAGCGGAAATAGAGGTTTCTGGTCACCGCATTCTCCAAATAGAAATATCCCACCAGGATTTCTCCCGCTCGTAACTGCGCGGACGCAGTACATATCCCCGCCCCGTCGACAGTCGAGCGACACCATGATCCCGGACGCCCGCCACAAATCTTCCGCGCTACACTCGCCACGAGGTCCAATGCACCTGCGATGAGCTCCCTCATGGAAAGCTGGCCGCGCAAGCACCGCATCACGGTCGATGAGTACTACCGGATGGCGGAGGTAGGCCTGCTCGCGCCAGATGCGCGTGTTGAGCTGATCGATGGGGAGATCATCGACATGGCGCCCCTGGGCACCAGGCACAGCAGGTCCGTGGACAAACTCACTGAGTTGTTCGTCACAGCTGCGCGCGGCCGGGCCATCGCGCGGATTCAGGGCGCCATCCTGCTGGACGCGGCATGCATGCCACAACCGGATATCGCGTTGCTCGCGCCCAGCGAGGATGAATACGGAAATGCACATCCCGGCCCGGCGGACATCCTGCTGCTCGTCGAAGTCAGCGAATCCACACTGCGCTACGACCTGGAGGTGAAGGTCCCGCTCTACGCCCGCCACGGCATCCGTGAGACCTGGATTGTCGACCTGAAGGGCGAAGTACTGCGCTGGTACCGTTCACCACGGGACGGCACCTATACCGACCATGGCATCGTCAGCAAATCCGGCGTCATTGCACCTGCAGCGCTGCCGGATATCGCCGTGGAACTGGCCGCCCATTTCCCTGGCTGAAAACGCAGGAACGCAGCAGATATGCTTGCGGCACGCTGCCCCCCAGCGCACGTAAATTGGAGGCATGGGAATCGTGACTGCCAAACTGCAACTGACCAACCCGCGGGATCCATCGTTGGCACCCATCGAGGTCGAGGCGCTGGCCGATACTGGTTCAGTGTTCCTCTGCATCCCCGAACATGTCCGCCTGCAGCTCAAGCTGGATCCGCATGAGAACCGCGAGGTGACGCTCGCCGACGGATCGCGGAAGAGTTACCCCTACGTCGGACCGTTGGTCCTGCGCTTCAAGAACCGCACGGGCTTTGTCGGCGCGCTGGTATTGGGCGACCAGGTACTGCTCGGCGCCATCCCCATGGAAGACATGGATCTCGTGGTGAATCCCCGCGACCGCACGGTGGATGTGAACCCGGCGAGCCCCAACATCGCCAGCGGCATCTGCAAGCGCGCGGCCTGGTACCGGCAAGAAAAAGGCCCGCACGGAGCGCTCCGGGCGGGCCTCTTTGCGGTTGGCAGGAACTTCAGAACAACCCTTCGATCTGCCCTTCCTTGTTCAGGAAGATGTTGTTCGCCGACGGCACCTTCGGCAGCCCGGGCATGGTCATGATCTCGCCGCAGATCACCACGATGAACTCCGCGCCGGCCGACAGCCGCACGTCGCGCACGTTCAGCGTGTGGCCCGTCGGCGCGCCCTTGGCGTTCGGATCGGTGGAGAAGCTGTACTGGGTCTTCGCGATGCACACCGGGTAGTTGCCGAAGCCGGCGTCCTGGAACTCCTTGAAGAGGTCCTTCACCTTGGAATCCATGCTGATGTCGGCGGCGCGGTAGATCTCCTTCGCGATGGTGCGCACCTTCTCCACCAGCGGCAGCTCGTCGGCGTACAGCGGCTTGTAGGCCGCCTTGCCGCTCTCGGCCAGCGCCACCACTTCATGCGCCAGCTCGATGGTGCCCTTGCTGCCATTGGCCCAGTGCGAGCACAGGATGGCCTTGGAACCCACGCCCGCGCACAGCTCCTTGATGAGCGCATGCTCGGCCGGCGTGTCGGCGATGAAGCTGTTGATGGCGACCACCGCGGGCACGCCGAACTTGGCGACGTTCTGCAGGTGGCGCTCCAGGTTCGCGAAGCCCTTCTTCAGCGCTTCCAGGTTCTCCTGGCCCAGCTGGTCTTTGGGCACGCCGCCGTGCATCTTCAATGCACGCACGGTGGCGACGATGACCGCGGCATCGGGCTTCAGGCCCGCCTTGCGGCACTTGATGTCGAGGAACTTCTCGGCGCCCAGGTCCGCGCCGAAGCCGGCTTCGGTGACCACGTAGTCGCCGAGGCGCAGGCCGGTTTGCGTGGCCATCACGGTGTTGCAGCCGTGCGCGATGTTGGCGAACGGACCGCCGTGCACGAAGGCCGGGTTGCCTTCCAGCGTCTGCACCAGGTTCGGCGACAGCGCGTCGCGCAGCAGCACCGACATGGCGCCGTCGGCCTTCAGGTCCCGCGCATAGATGGGTTTCTTGTCGCGCGTGCGCGCCACGATGATGTTGCCGAGGCGGCGCGTCAGGTCCTCGAGTGAAGTGGCAAGGCAGAAGATGGCCATCACTTCCGAAGCCACCACGATGTCGAAGCCATCCTCGCGCGGGTAACCATTGCCCGGCCCGCCCAGCGAGTTGGTGATCTGGCGCAGCGCGCGATCGTTCATGTCCACCACGCGCTTCCAGGTCACGCGGCGCACGTCGATGCCGAGCTCGTTGCCCCAGTACACATGGTTGTCCACCATCGCGGCCAGCAGGTTGTTGGCCGCGGCAATGGCGTGGAAGTCGCCGGTGAAGTGCAGGTTGATGTCTTCCATCGGCACGATCTGCGCGTAACCGCCGCCGGCCGCACCGCCCTTCACGCCGAAGCACGGGCCCAGCGAAGGCTCGCGCAGGCAGATCACCGCCTTCTTGCCGATGGCATTGAGGCCATCGCCCAGGCCAACGGTGGTGGTGGTCTTGCCCTCGCCGGCCGGCGTCGGGCTGATGGCGGTGACCAGGATCAGCTTGCCGGGCTTGCGCTTGCCGATTTCCTTCACCGCATCGAGCGACAGCTTGGCCTTGTACGGCCCGTACTGCAGCAGCTGCTCCCTGGGCAGGCCGATCTTCGCGGCCACCTGTTCGATGGGCTGCATCCTGGCCTGGCGTGCGATCTCGATGTCACTCAGCGGCATGGTTGGACCCTTGCTGTTTGTTGGAAGAAATGGCCGGCGAAAGCGGGGGCGCAATCATGTCCGAAAGGCTCTATTCCTGCCAGTAATGGGGCAAACTGGCGCCCCGAAGTCGATGCCGGTGGCAGACCATGCCGCAGGCAGCTTTTCACTTATCATTGCCGCCTTCCTCAAGGACAGGCCGATCGGACGGATGCATGGGCCGCATATTTGAAGTACGCAAGCACACGATGTTCGCGCGCTGGAATCGCATGGCGAAGCAGTTCGCCAAGATCGGCAAGGACATCACCATCGCCGTGAAATCCGGCGGCACCGACCCGAACAGCAATCCGACCTTGCGACGCGTCATCCAGAACGCGCGCGCGGTGAACATGCCCAAGGACAAGGTGGACGCCGCCATCAAGCGCGCCGCCGGCCGCGACGCCACCAACTACAACGAAGTGCTTTACGAAGGCTACGCGCCGCATGGTGTGGCTGTGCTGGTGGAGACCGCCACCGATAACCCCACGCGCACCGTCGCCAACGTGCGCAGCATCTTTGCCAAGCACGAGGGCAATCTCGCCAGCAACGGCAGCGTGGCCTTCATGTTCCGCAAGATGGGTGTGTTCCGGCTGAACCCGGAGGGCATCGACCAGGATGACCTCGAGCTGTACCTGATGGACCACGGCCTCGACGAAATGGGCGAAGGCACCGGCGACAAGGGCGAGCCGCAGATCGTGATCCGCTGCGCCTTCGAGGAATTCGGGCATGTGCAGAAGGCGCTGGAGGAACGCGGCATCGCGCCGCTGTCCGCCGCGCATGAATACCTGTGCAGCGCACCGACCACCCTGCCCGAGAACCAGGCCACCGAAGTGATGGAGCTGCTGGACAAGCTGGAGCAGGACGATGACGTGCAGAACGTTTACCACACGCTCGCTTAGCGCCACTGCCCTGCTCGCGCTGCTCGCCGGCTGTTCCGGCGGTACCGGCAGCAGCACCGGCCCGCTGCAGACCGAGCAGCGCCAGGTCGGCGAGTTCCACCAGGTCGAACTGCGCGGCGCGGCCGACCTCACCGTCGTGGTTGGTCCGCAGACTTCCCTCTCCATCAATGCCGATCCGACCCGGCTCAAGGACCTGAAGACCGAAGTGCGCGAGGGTCGGCTGGTCATCGATGAGGAGCGCGGCTGGAACTGGTTCAACCACGGCAAGCTCGAGATCCGGCTGACCACGCCGAGCCTGGATGGCCTCATCCTCAACGGCGCGGGCGATGCAACGGTGTCCGGCGTCAAGGGCGAGATGCTGGTACTGGAGATCAACGGTGCCGGGGACCTGACGGCCAGCGGCGAGACGGCCAGGCTGGATGCGCACATCAAAGGCGCCGGCGACATGGATCTCTCGCAGCTCGCGGCCCGCGATGCGAAAGTTTCGATTAACGGCGCCGGCGACCTCAGCGTGCGCGCCAGCGGGGCGCTGGAGGCTACCATCAACGGCGCGGGCAACATCAGCTATGCCGGCAATCCGCAGCCGGTGAAAACGCGCATCAACGGCGCGGGCAGCATCAAGCCCGCCGGCTAGGCGCGCACGCGAGGGTTGCGAAACCTTGGCTGCCGCGCCAGCCCCACCACGGCTAGAATCGCCAGCCGTATCGGTATATCGCGAAGCAAGGAAGTCGGGGGCATGAAGCACCATTCAGTCGGTTTGTTCTTTGGCGCCTGCCTGGCGGGCGCAGCGGTCAGTTCCGTGGCAGCAGCAGCAGCAGCGGAGCGGCCGCTGCAGGAGCTGGAGGTTGTGGAGATCAGCGCCACGCGCCTGCGCAGCGTGGCCGATGTGGACGTGCCCGCCTCCATCAGCACGGTGCGCGTCGACGCGGACAGCAACACCAGCCAGACCAATGTCACCGAGGTGCTCTCGGGCCTGCCCGGCGTCACCGCGCTGGACCGGCAGAACTACGCGCAGGACACGCAGCTGTCCATCCGCGGCTTCGGCGCGCGCGCCACCTTCGGCGTGCGTGGCTTGCGGCTGTACATCGATGGCATCCCCGCCTCCATGCCGGATGGCCAGGGCCAGCTGTCGCACTTCAACGTGATCGGCGCGGACACGGTGCAGGTGCTGCGCGGTCCGTTCACGGCGCTGTATGGCAATTCCTCCGGTGGCGTGGTGCAGATGTGGAGCAGCCCCGGCACGGCGGAACCTTCCGCACGCGCCCGTGCCACCTATGGCAGCTTCGGCACGCAGAGTTATGGCGTGCAGGGTCGCGGCACCGCGGGGCCGGTGGACTACAACCTGTCGCTGTCGCGCTTCGAGACCGACGGCTACCGCGATCACTCCGCCGCGCGCCGCGATTCGGCCAACCTGCGCCTGGGCGTCGACATCGGCACCGGCCGCTCGCTGACCTTCGTTGCCAACTACGTGGACATCCCGAGCGCCCAGGACACCCTCGGCGTGACGCCGGGCGCCTGGTGGGCCGAGCCGCGCGGCACCGTCGGCATCACCGAGACCTTCGACACACGCAAGAGCGTCGAGCAGCTGCAGGGTGGCCTGATCTTCGAACAACGGCTGGATGCCAGCACGCTGCGCGCCACGGCCTACGCGGGCAATCGCCAGGTCACGCAGTTCCTGGCGATCAACCCGACCGTGCAGACGCCGGCCACGCACTCCGGCGGCGTGGTGGACCTGGACACCGACTATCGCGGCCTGGACCTGCGCTGGTCCTGGACCGGTGAGCTCATCGGCCGCCCGCTGGAGTTCACGCTGGGCACGAATTTCGACGACCAGGACCAGCTGCGCCGCGGCTACGAGAACTTCACCGGACCGGCCAACAACTCCTGCAGTGGCGCCACCAGCTGCGGCGTGCGCGGCAACCTGCGGCGCGACGAGAACGACAAGGCCAGCAATTTCGACCAGTACGCGCAGGCCTGGTGGCAGTTCGCCGAGCGCTGGTCGGTGCTGGCCGGCGTGCGCCACAGCAAGGTGAAGTTCCACGTCATCGACCGGTACGTGCTGGGAGCAAACCAGCTGGATGGCGGCCGCAAGTCCTATGGCGACACCACGCTGGTGGGCGGCGTGATGTTCCGGCCGCTGGAAACGCTGCGCCTGTACGCCTCCATCGGCGATGGCTTCGAGACGCCCACCATCAATGAACTGGCCTATCGCTCCGATGGCCAGCCCGGCATGGCGTTCAACCTGCTGCCGGCCAGCAGCCACAATTACGAGCTGGGCGCGAAATGGCGGCCGGCGAACGGCATCGAAGTCGATGCGGCGGTGTTCCGCGCCGACACGCGCGATGAACTGGTGGTAGTGCGCAATGCCGGCGGGCGCAGCAGCTACGGCAACGTGGATCGCTCGCGGCGCGATGGCGCGGAAGTTTCGCTGATGGTGCCCATCAGCACCGACTGGCAGGCCAACCTCAACTACACGCTGCTCGACGCAGAATTCCGCAGTGCCTTCCGCGTGTGCACTGGCGCGCCCTGCCCCACGCCGAACGTAGACGTGCCGGCCGGCTCGCCCATCCCCGGCGTGCCGCGCCACCAGGGCCAGCTCGGCCTGTCATGGACTCCGGGCGAGTGGAGCATTGGCCTCAACTTCGCCGCCAGCAGCGCCATCGTGGTGGCGGACGCCAGCCAGTTCGCGGTCAATACCTATGGCACGGACCGCACCTTCGGCTATGGCACCTGGAATGCCAACCTCGGCTACAACTGGCGCTTCGCCAGCAGTGACCTGCGCGGCTTCGTGACCGTGGACAACCTGACCGACAAGACCTACGTCGGCTCGGTGATCGTCAACGACGGCAATGGCCGCTTCTTCGAGGCCGGCCCCGGCCGCAGCATCTCGGCCGGAGTGCAGTGGCGCTGGCACTGATCAGAATTCCCCGCCCGCACCCCAGCTGATCAGCAGTTGCGTGGTGCCGGGCGTGTAGATGCCCGGTGGCAGTTCGGCGGTGACGGCCGCGGTGCCGGCGGCTACCGGCAGCAGCAGGCGCTGCGCGCCGCGCACTTCCACTTCCCCGAAACGGCCCGGCCGCATGCGCAGCGCGATGCGTGCCGGCCAGGCCCTGCCCTCGCCGGGCTGCAGGAGGATGCGGCCGCGGTCCGGCACGCTGCCCAGATCCACCACCAGCGTGTTGCGCTCCAGGTATTGCAGTACCGCCGCAGGCGCCGCGCCCTCGGGCGCGGTGACCACCAGCTCGGTGACCGGCTGCGGCGCCGGCGCTTCGTGGTGACCGAAGGGCCACCAGGAACGCACGGTGGCGCACCCCGCGAGCAGGGCGAACACGGCCAGCGTGCCGGCATGGACGATGCGATTGCGATGCATCGGCTTCACTCTACAATGCCTGCCATCATGCTGCCGCCCTTCGATTTCAAACAGTGGATCGACTCGCACCGCCACCTGCTGAAGCCCCCGGTGGGCAACAAGCTGCTGTTCCCGGTGGATGACTTCGTGATCATGATCGTGGGCGGGCCCAATGCGCGCAGCGATTTCCACGTGGACCCCGGCCAGGAGTTCTTCTATCAGGTCGAAGGCGACATGGTGCTGAAGACCGTGCAGGCCGGAAAGATCATTGACATCCCGATCCGCCAGGGTGAGATGTTCCTGCTGCCACCCAACCTGCCGCATTCGCCGCAGCGTTATCCGGACACCGTGGGGCTGGTCATCGAACGGCGACGCCTGCCCGGCGAGAAGGACGGGCTGCAGTGGTACTGCGAGCAGTGCAGCCACAAGCTGTACGAGGAGTTCTTCGAACTCACCAACATCGAGACGCAGTTTCCGCCGGTGTTCCAGCGCTACTACGACAGCCTCGAGCACCGCACCTGCAGGCATTGCGGCCATGTGGCGCCGCTGCCCGAATCGCGCCGCAAGAGTGGTTGAAATGAGCGCCGCGGCGGGCCTTCCGGCCGGGTCGCAGGCCATCCCCGCGGTGGACTTCGCGGCGGCCACATCGCTGGCACTGCCGCTGGATTTCGACGCGCCACATCCCCGTCACTTCGGTGCGCCGCCGGCCCGCAGCCAGGCCTTCCGCAGCGGGAACTTCGAGGGCCAGGTGGCGCGTGGCGCAAGCTGCAACTGCCGCAGCATCACGCTGATACCCCATTGCAATGGCACGCACACCGAAAGCGCCAGCCACCTCACGCTTGAACAGCAACCGCTGCATGCCTTGCTGCCCGCTGCGCCGATGAGCGCACTGCTGCTTACACTGCGGCCCGTCGCGGCCGCGGGCTGCGGCGAGGACAGCCTGCCGGCGCCGCTGGCCGCAGACCGGCTGATCACGCGCGCGGCACTGCGCACCGCCTGGGACGCGCATGGCACACGGCCGCGCGCGCTGCTGCTGCGTACGGGCACGGACTGGCGCGACGCCGCGCCGCCCTTCCTGTCGCAGCAATTTGCCGCCGAACTGGTGGCGCGCGGCGTGGAGCACCTGGTGTGCGATCTGCCATCGGTGGATCGCCTGCAGGATGAAGGCCGGCTCACCGCGCATCGCATTTTCTTCGGCCTGCCGGCCGGCAGCACGCGCCTCGGTGAAGCGGCGCGACCGACGGCGACGATCACCGAACTCGCGAATTTTCCGGCCACGCTGGTGGATGGGCCCTGTGCGGTGCAGATCCAGATCCCGGACTGGAGTGGCGACGCCGTTCCCAGCCGGCCGCTGCATCTGCCGCTGGCTGCGCCATGAACGCATTGCTGGAAAAAGCCCATGCACTGGATGCGGCCGATCCGCTCGCAGCATTCCGTGAACGCTTCGCCCTGCCCTGCGGTGCGGATGGCGCAGCGCTCACCTATTTCTGCGGCCACTCGCTGGGCGCCGCGCCGCGTGCCGCGCGTACGCGAGTGACCGAGGAGCTGGACGACTGGGAACGGCTGGGCGTGGAAGGCCATCATTCCGGCCGCAGGCCGTGGATCGACTACGCACAACTGCTGGCGCGGCCCATGGCAATGCTGGCCGGCGCGCGCGAGCACGAAGTGGTGGCGATGAACTCGCTGACGGTGAACCTGCACCTGCTGATGGCGAGCTTCTTCCGGCCGCAGGGCAAGCGCCGGCTGGTGGTGATCGAAGCCGGCGCATTTCCCTCCGACCGCCATGCGGTGCTCGGCCAGCTGCGCTGGCATGGCCTCGATCCCGCCACCGCGCTGATCGAGATCGCGCCGCCGGCGGGTGAGGACCTGGTGGACCTTGCGCAACTGGAGCAGCTGCTGGCGGCGCGCGGCGAGGAAGTCGCCATGGTGCTCTGGCCTGGCGTGCAGTACCGCACCGGGCAGGCCTTCGACCTCGCGCGCGTGGCGCGCGCCACGCGTGCGGTGGGTGCGGCCTGCGGCTTTGACCTCGCGCATGCCATCGGCAACCTGCCACTGGCGCTGCATGATTGCGGCGCGGACTTCGCCGCCTGGTGCAGCTACAAGTATCTGAACGGTGGCCCCGGCGCGCTGGCCGGTGCCTTCGTGCACGAGCGCCATGCGAACAGCGATGTACCCCGGCTTGCCGGCTGGTGGGGTCACGACGGTGCCACGCGTTTTCGCATGGGGCCGGAATTCCAGCCGGCCTTCGGCGCCGCGGGCTGGCAGGTGAGCAATCCGCCCATCCTGTCCACCGCGCCGCTGCTCACGGCACTGCCCATGTTCGAGGAAGCCGGCATGCAGGCACTGCGGGCGAAGTCGCTGGCATTGAATGCATTGCTGCTGGAAGGCATCGAAGCGCATCACGCCGGCCGGTTGCAGTGCCTGACGCCGCCGGACCCGGCGCAACGTGGCTGCCAGCTGTCGCTGCGCGTGACAGCCGGGCGCGATGCGGGGCGCAGGCTGTTCGAGGCACTCAGCGCACAGGGCGTGGTGCTGGACTGGCGCGAACCGGATGTGCTGCGGCTGGCACCGGTGCCGCTGTACAACAGCTTCGCCGATGTCGCGCGACTGCTGCAGCGGCTGGGCTCGCTGCTCGCGTGAGCGGCGCGGATCTCGCCATCGTCGGAGCCGGGCCGGCCGGCACATTGCTGGCGCTGCTGGCGGCGCGCCGCGGCCAGACGGTGGCGCTGTACGAACGTCGCGGCGATCCACGCCGCACCGTTCCCGAAGCCGGTCGTTCCATCAACCTGGCGCTGGCGGCGCGCGGCATGCGCGCACTGGCGGCGGCCGGCGTGCTGCCGGCGCTGACGCCGCTGCTGGTACCTATGCCGGGCCGGCAGCTGCATCTGGCCGATGGCCGCGAGGTCTTCAACCCATACGGCCTGCCGGGTGAAACCAACTACTCCATCTCGCGCCTGGATCTCACGCGCTGCCTGGTGGAGGCGGCTGGCCGCGACGCGCACATCGGACTGCACTTCCGCCAGTGCTGCCTCGGCCTCGCCGCCGATGGATGCGTGCAGATGGTCGATGCAGACCATGCCCGTCAGTACACGCTTGCCGCCACGCGCGTGATCGGCGCGGATGGCGCGGGTTCGGCGCTGCGCAAGGCACTGGTGGCGGGCGGCCACATGCAGGCCAGCAACACGCTGCTGGACCACGACTACCGCGAGCTGACCATTCCACCGGCGCGCGGCGCCAGCGCGCTGGCGGTGCGCGAGGCACTGCACATCTGGCCGCGCCATGGGCACATGCTGATCGCGCTGCCCAATGCGGACCACAGCTTCACCGCCACGCTGTTCCTGCCGCGCACCGGCGCGGTGAGCTTCGCCGCGCTGACCGAGCCAGGCGCCGCGCGGCAGTTCTTCGCGCAGCAGTTTCCGGACGCGCTGGCATTGATGCCGGGCTTCGACCATGAATTCGCCACGCACCGCCAGGGTGTGCTCGGCACCGTGCGCTGCACGCCCTGGAACCGCGGCGAGGAGCTGCTGCTGATCGGCGATGCCGCCCACGCCATCGTGCCCTTCCATGGCCAGGGCATGAACTGCGCGCTGGAGGACTGCCTGCTGCTGGATGCCATGCTGGCGGATGGCGCGCCCGCGCCGTTCGCGCGCTTCAGCGCCACGCGCCGCACCGACACCGATGCCATCGCAGCCATGTCACTGGAGAACTACGCCGAGATGCGCGATGAGGTGCTGGACCCGCGTTTCCAGCAGCAGCAGTCGCTGGCGCTGGAACTGCAGCGGCGGCATCCGCAGCGCTTCATCCCGCGCTATTCCATGGTGATGTTCCATCCTGAAATTCCCTATGCGGTGGCAATGGCGCGCGGCCGCGTCCAGCAACAGCTGCTCGAGGAACTCACGCGCGACGCGACGCCGGACCTTGCGCTGGCCGATCGCCTGGTGGCGCAGAGGCTGCCGCCCCTGCACCCTGCCACGATGGACTGAGGCGACCGGGCTGAGCGCGGTTGCGCGCCCGGCGCAACTGCCTCACATTTCATCAACAAGGATCTGCGCCGGTTCCCAGGGGAGGGGTGGATGGCGAGCTGGAAGCGTCTCAGGGACTGGCCGCTGCGAGCCAAGATGGCTGCGCTGCTGGTCATCGCGTCGCTGGTGCCCCTGGCGATCGCGTTCTGGATCAGCATCGGCAACGCGAGCAGGGATCGCCTGGACAGCACGGCGGCGACGCTGGCGGCGCGCGGCGAAATGCTGGTGGGGCGCATCGACACCTTCAACCAGGGCTACCGGAACGCGGTGGAACGCATGGCGCGCATACCCAGCGCACTGGCGCTGCTGCAGGCTGCGCCGCGCGACATGCCGGCGCTGCGCGCCACGCTGAACGGGCAGCTGCAGGTGTGGCCGGCCACGGACAGCGCCATCCGCGGCGTCGCCATTCTGGATGCCGCCGCCACTGTGGTGGCCGGCACCGAGCCGGCAATGCTGGGTGCAAGCCTCGCGCAGCGCGGCTTCGCCAGGCAGGCACTGGGCGGGGCCAGCGTGATATCGGACATCTACCTCGCCGAACCCGGGGCCGGCGCGGTTCCGACGCTGGCCTTCCTCGCACCGATGCATGCGGCCAATGGCGCGGTCATCGGCGCGGCAGCATTCTGGATCCACGCCAATGCCGTCACCGACCTGCTGCGCGAATCCAATGGCAAGGCGGGCGAAGGCAGCTTCGGCATCCTGTTCGACCGGCTGGGCATCCGCATCGCGCATTCCTTCATGGACGATCTGGTGTTCCGTCCGGGTCTGCGGCTGTCGCCGCAGACCATCGACATGCTGGTCACCGAGCGGCGCTTCGGGCCACGCACCGGCGAATTGCTGCAGGACGTGCGCGAGGTCAGCTGGCACGAACGCCTGACCGGCGCCGCGCCCGATGCCGGCATGTTCCGCGGCTACGCGCCCGGCAACGCGCAGTGGAATTACGTGGTGGGCCGGCGCTGCACCACCACTGCGTGGACGGTGTACTACCTGGTGCCGGAGGGCCCGTTGCTGGCCGACATGAACGCCATGGTCAGGTCGAAGCTGATGTACGGGGCCGGCATCATGCTGCTGGCGCTGCTGGCCGGCATGCTGTTCGCGGCCTTCATCCTGCGGCCGCTGGACCAGCTTGCCGCCGCCGCGCGCGCCCTTGGCGCAGGCTCGCTGGACGCCCGCGTACCCACCGGACGCCGCGACGAGCTGGGCGATGTGGGCACGGCCTTCAACACCATGGCCGCGCGCATCCAGCAGCAGTCCGCCGAACTGCTGCGCGAATCCGCCGATCAGTACCGCAAGCTGTTCGAGACCATGACCGAATCGTTCTTCACCGCCGAGATCCTCTTCGAGGCGGGACGCCCCGTCGACTGGGTCTACCTGGAAACCAATCCGGAGTTCGAGGCACAGGCGCGCCTGCACGACGTGATCGGCAAGCGGCGCAGCGAAGTCGTGCCGGATGCCGGCCAGCGCTGGGTGGAGCTGTTCGGCCAGGTCGTGCTCAGCGGCGAGCCGGTGCAGTTCGAGCAGGAGTCGGAGCGGCTCGGGCGCAGCTTCAACGTGCGCGCCTATCGCGTCGGCGGCGCCGGCAGCCGGCGCGTGGCCGTGCTGTTCCACGACGTCACCGAACGCCGGCAGGCCGAACACCGCCAGCGCGAGCAGCTGGAGAAGCTGAACCTGCTGCACCAGATCACCCGCGCCATCGGCGAACGGCAGGACCTGCACAGCATCTTCGAGGTGGTGCTGCGCGCGCTGGAGTTGCGCCTGCCCATCGACTTCGGCTGCATCGGCCTGTACGAAGCCGACCAGCAGCGGCTGCTGGTGACCTGCACCGGCGAGCGCAGCCAGGCACTGGCGCAGCAGATGGGGTTGCAGGAACAGTCGTACATCGACATCGACCAGAACGGCTTGTCCCACTGCATCAGCGGCCACCTGGTGTACGAGGCAGACCTGCCCGCCCAGCGCTTCCCCTTTGCGCAGCGGCTGGCGGCTGCCGGCCTCAGCACACTGGTGGCGGCGCCGCTGCTGGTGGAGAGCCAGGTGTTCGGCGTGCTGATCGCCGCGCGCCGCAGCGGCGAATTCAGCAGCGCCGAGTGCGAGTTCCTGCGCCAGCTCACCGAGCATGTGGCGCTGGCGGCGCACCAGAGCCGGCTGTATTCGGCGCTGCAGGAAGCCTACGACCACCTGCGCCAGACGCAGCAGGCGGCGCTGCAGCAGGAGCGGCTGCGCGCGCTGGGCCAGATGGCCAGCGGCATCGCCCACGACATCAACAACGCCATCTCGCCGATCTCGCTGTATGCGGATTCACTGCTGGAACGCGAGCCGCAGCTCAGCAGCCAGGGCCGCGGCCAGCTGCAGACCATCCAGCGCGCCATCCAGGATGTGGCCGCAACGGTGGCGCGGATGCGCGAGTTCTACCGCACTCGCGAACCGGAGCTGACGCTCGCGCCGGTGCAGCTCAACGAGCTGGTGCCGCAGGTGGTGGACCTGACGCGGGCGCGCTGGAGCACCCAGCCGCTGCAGCGTGGCATCACCATCGAGCAGCATGCGGAACTGCAGCCCGGCCTGCCTGCTGTCATGGGCGCGCAGAACGAGATCCGCGAGGCGCTGACCAACCTGGTGTTCAACGCGGTGGATGCCATGCCGCAGGGTGGCCGGCTCACGCTGGTCACGCGCACCGGCGCTGAAGGTGAGGTGCTGGTGGAGGTATGCGACACGGGCGTGGGCATGGACGAGGACTCGCGCCGCCGCTGCCTCGAGCCTTTCTTCACCACCAAGGGCGAGCGCGGCACCGGCCTCGGCCTTGCCATGGTGTATGGCATGGCCAAGCGCCACAGTGCCGGCATAGAGATCGACAGTGCGCCAGGCAAAGGCACCTGCGTGCGCCTGAGCTTCCGCGCCGCCGATGCCGCGCCGGTGGAAGGCGCGGCCGCGCCGCTGGTCGCACCGCACGGCTTGCGCATCCTGGTGGTGGATGACGACCCGGTATTGATGCGCTCGCTGCGCGAGATCCTCGAGCAGGATGGCCACCAGGTGGTGGTCGCGGGCGGCGGCCAGGAAGGTATCGACATGGCACGCGCGGCACTGGCCGCGGGGCATCGGTTCGCCGTCGCCTTCACCGACCTCGGCATGCCGCATGTGGACGGGCGCCAGGTGGCGCGCGCGCTGAAGGCCATGTCGCCGCAGCTGCCGGTCATCCTGCTGACGGGCTGGGGCCAGCGCCTGGTCAGCGAAGGCGATGTGCCGGCGGATGTGGACCTGGTGCTCAGCAAGCCACCGAAGCTGCGGCAGCTGCGCGAGGCACTGGCGCGCTTCGCGGCGGACCAGGCACCGGGCAGCGGCGAATACACCAGCTAGCGTTTACCAGCCAGGGTTCGCCCGTTACGGATTCACCAGCACAGCCGGTGCGCGGCCGCTCACCGGATTCACATAGTGGAAACCCACTTCCACGATGTCGGGGAAGGCGTATTGCCGCGCGCGGATCTGGCGGTCCGGCGGGAATTCCTTCGGGTCGAAGGAGCGCATGCCGCCGATGCCCTGGGTGAGTCCGCCGCCCGGCACATCGCGGCCGGCGGGAGCAGCGGGTGGCGCCGCTGCCGCGGCACGCGGTGCTGCTGCCGGCGCCGGCGCGGCGCGATCGCCCTGCGATTTCAGCTTCGTGACGCCACCCACGCGAGCCCAGCCATTGCGGTAGGAAGCATTGAACAGGTGATGCAGGTCCTGCGTGGCGAGCTTCCACTCGCCCTCTTCATACACCGCGGTTTCCTCGTAGATGCCGCCGATCCACGAGCCGCTGCTGCCATTGGCCGCGCCGCCATCCTGGAACAGGCGCAGGCGCTGCCTGGCGCTCATGCCATCGGCCGACACCGTGGTCACTGGCTGCGTGAGCTGGTGGATGGTGTAGGTGGTGGGCGAACGGCCGCCGTTGGGGCCACGCAGCTTCAATGCCTTGCGGATGCGCTCGCGGCCCACGTACACACCCACGCCAGTGAGTTCCTTCGCGCCCACGGTGACCGAATACGCGTCGGCCATGCCATCCCAGTCGGATTCGTCGATGGTGTAGCCGTAGTTGCTGTTGAGGTTCTCCACGGCATCGACGGCGATCACGCGGCGCAGTGCCAGATCGAGCTGGGCGAGATCCGGAGCCGAGCGCGTGGCGGCAGGCGCGGCACCGGACCTGCGCACCACCCAGCCGCGCGGCGGCGAGTCATCGCGCGGCAGCGCGAAGTGCACGGTCATGGGCAGCGTGCCGGCCCTGGGCCGCCAGTCGCGCGCCCAGCCCAGATCGAAGTCCGTGAGCATGGTCGGCGCGAAGTGCACGGCCTGCAGTTTCCACTTGCCGCCCTCCTTCACGAACCGGTTCTCGAACACACCCAGTTCCCAGTTGGCGTATTCGCCCATCCTGCCCAGCTGGCCAAGCTGGGTGCTGCGGGCCCGTGCATGACGGCCATCCGCATCGATGCTCACCACGGTGCCCATCAGCAGGTGGTCGAACAGCTCGCCACGTTGCAGCGGTGCCGGGCCGAACAGCTTCGCCAGCGAAGCCTTGATCGCGGTCCCGCCGCGCGCCGCGGCGGCCGCGCCAAACTTCATCTCGCCGTTCGCGGCGAACAGCTCGGCGGCGTCCTCGTAAAGCTTTCGGTCCAGGTAATAGCCGAAGGCATGCTGCAGGTTCTGCACGTCGGTCTCGTCCTGCATGCGGACGATGCGGGCAGCGGCCTGGGCGCGGCGCTCGGCTTCCACGGAGGCGCACTCCACCCGCCGTACATCCGCACCGCTCTGGATGGCGCAGCTCTTCTGCGGCACCACCGCCAGGTTGCCGGGCACCGAGGCGCCCACGTGCTTCGCTTCGTAGTGGTAGGGAATGTTCCAGCTGGGCGGTGCCTTGTGCCCGAAGGTGTCGTAGTCCCCTTCGTACTGCATGAAATAGCGCATGCGGCTGATGCGCCACACGCCGTTCTCGCGCCGGTACTCGTTCTCGTACACGCCGCCGCCGGAGGCCGCGGACTTGCCGTACTGGCCGGTCATCCAGAACTCATGCCAGGTGCCGAGCACCGTGCCGCCATCGGGCCTGACATCGACGATGGGCTGCAGTTGCAAGTGCACGTTCAGCTGGCCGGATGCCAGGCCCGGCGCGTTGCGACCGGCACGCTTCATGAACAGTTCCCGGATGCCGGCCGTGCCCTGCGCCCTGCCGTCGGGGAACTCGACGCTGGCATTGGCGGTGAACAGAGCGGCGACATCGGCCCAGCGGCCGGCCTCCAGGTAGTGGCCATAGGCATGCTGCAGCCGCTTGGCGGCGCGCACCGCCTCGGCGGCGTCCAGCCGTGCTTCAATGGCATCCAGGGATTCCGTTGCGGCCACGGCCACGGCGGGGACAAGAAGAAAGACTGACAACAAGGCGACACGCATGGCATTTCCCCCGGATGTTGGGCCGAGTCCCGTGCTCGGCGTTGCAGTACGCGACGATCTTAAGGCAGCCGACTATATGCAGCAGCGGCAGGCGTTCTTGACCACAGAGGAAGTGCAAGTGGATCAAATCGACCGGCTTTCACTCTGGCGCGGATGACCTTCCTGTTCATTCTGCTGGGTGCGCTGGGCGGCCTCGTGCTGGGCAGCGCCGTGGACCGTTCGCTGGCCGCGTTCGGCTTTTTCGTCGGCATCGCATTGGGAGCGGTACTGGCGCGGCTGCGTGCGTTGTCCCTGCAGGTCGAGGGACTCACGCGGCTGCGTGCGCTGTCCGCGCAGGTGGAGGAGTTGCGGCGCGAACTGGCGCAACGGACCCATGGGCCCGCGGTGGCACCGCCTGTGCCCGCCCCTGCGCCAGCCGCGTCCGCATGGCGGACGCCGGAGCGGGAACCTTCCGGCCCACGCGCCGCGGACAGCCAGCCAGCGCAATCCAGCGAACCACCATTTGCCGAACGGGCTGTCGCGGCGGTGAAGCGCTGGTTCACCGAGGGCAATGTGCCGGTGAAGTTGGGCGTGCTGGTGCTGTTTGTCGGCGTCGGCGCGCTGCTGCGCTATGCCCAGCGCCAGGGTTGGCTGCGCCTGCCTGTCGGCATGCGCCTGGCCGGCCTTGCGCTGGCCGCGGTCGCGGCGCTGCTGTTCGGCTGGCGCGAACGCAGGCGCCGGCGCGCATTCGCCTTGGCGGTACAGGGCGGCGCCATCGGCGTGCTGCTGATGACGGTGTTCGGCGCATACCGCCTGTACCACCTGCTGCCGGCCGGGCTCGCCTTCGCGCTGATGCTGGTGCTGGTGGCCGCGACCTGCTGGCTCGCGCTGCTGCAGGATTCCATCGCCCTGGCGGTATTGGCGCTCCTTGCCGGTTTCGCGGCGCCGATACTGTCCTCCTCCGGGCAGGGCAGCCACATCGCGCTGTTCTCGTACTACGCGCTGTTCAACCTCGCCATCTTCGGGATGGCCTGGCGTCGCTCGTGGCGCCTGCTGAACCTGCTGGGCTTCGCCTTCACCTTCATCATCGGCATCGCCTGGGGCGTGCTGCGCTACGAGCCGCGGCAATTCGCCACGCACGAGGCCTTCCTGATCCTGTTCTTCGCCATCTATGTGGCGGTACCAATAGTCAACGGCCTGCGCCAGCAGCCGGCGCGGCGCGATCCGGTGGATGGCACGCTGGTGTTCGGCAATCCGCTGCTGAGCTTCGGACTGCAGGCCGGGCTGCTGGAAGCGGCACCGCTGCCGCTGGCCTGGTCGGCGCTGGCACTGGCCCTGCTGTATGGCCTGCTCGGCTGGTGGCTGCTGCGCCGCCTGCGTGTACTGGCTGAATCCTTCGTGGCACTGGCCGTGGTATTCGCCACGCTGGCCGTGCCGCTGGCACTGTCGGCCTGGGCCACCGCCTGCGTGTTCGCACTGGAAGGCGCCGCGCTGCTGTGGCTGGGCTTGCGCCAGCAGCAACTCCTGCAGCGCTGGAGCGGCCTCGCCTTGCAGGTGCTGGCGGCACTGGCATTCCTGTATTCGATCTTCAATGGTCCGGCGGAAACCCTGGCCTTCCTCAATGGCAGCTGCCTCAGTGCGCTGTTGATCGCGACTGCCGGGTTCGTCAGCGCGTGGCTGTTGCTGCGGCAGCCGGAGGTCCATCCGCTGCTGCCATATTTCTGGGGCCTCGCGTGGTGGTGCGGCGGCGGCTGGCGCGAGATCGAGCGCTTCGTGCCGCCGCCATTGCATGCACCGGCCGGGCTCGCGTTTCTCGCATTGACAGCACTGCTGGCCGGGCTCGCCTGGCATCGCCTGCGCAGGGAAACACTGGTGTGGACCGCGGCCGCGGCACTGGTGCTGGGCGTATTGCAGATCGCGGGCTACATGGCTGCCGGGTTGCGCCCATGGGAAAGCTGGCCGCTGGCCGCACTGGGCTGCTACGCACTCAGTGGCTTCGCCACCCTGTCGCTGCTGCGCGGCGCACCGGCCACATCGCTGGGCCTCGCCCACGCCGGCTGGATCTGGACCCTGACCACGGCATTCGCATTGGCAGCCTGGCGGCTGGCCACGGATGCGGTCCTGGGCGATGGCTGGCGCGATGCATTGACCTTGCTGCCGCTGGCCATCGCGTGGGCACTGACGACATCGCGGCCACGCTGGATCGCAGCACCACTCGCCGGGCGCTTCCATGAGTGGCGCATGTCGTTGTCCACATCGCAGGCCGTGGTCGCCGGCGGCGCCCTGCTGCTGACCTTGTTCGCGCCGGGCAACAGCATTCCATGGCCGTGGCTGCCGCTGGTGAATCCGCTGGAAGTCCTGCAGCTGGCATTGCTGCTGCTCGCGGCGCGCTGGCTGTCCGGCACCGCACCCGCCGAACTCGCCGCGTGGCGCGGCATGCTGCTGATCATCGCCGGCCTGCTGTTCGTCACCGCCGCGACGTTGCGCGGCGTGCATCAGCTGGGCGGCCTGCCCTGGAATGCATCGCTGTGGTCCTCGATGCTGGCGCAGACCTCGCTCACCGTCGTGTGGAGCGTGCTGGGTGTGGTCGGCTGGGTGTCCGGCTCGCGCCGCGGCAGTCGCCCGCTGTGGATTGCCGGCGCGGTATTGATGGGCGTGGTGCTGGCGAAGCTGCTGCTGGTGGATCGCGCGCACCTGGGCAGCGTGCTCGGCATCGTGTCGTTCATCGCCTACGGGCTGCTGTGCACCGTGATCGGCTATCTCGCGCCGGCGCCACCCAGGCACGCTGCAGATGCGGGCCGCTGATCAGGCCGTCGGCGCGCGCCGCTGCAGCGTGATGAAACTCATCGCGTAAGGGTTTTTCTCATCCGCCGCGCGCTCCTCGCGCGCCACCTCGCGCCACTCAAAATCCGGCAGCGGCGGCAGGTGCGCATCGCCCTCGAGCCGGCAATGCACGCGCGTGAGATGAATGGTGTCGATCTCCGGCAGCGCCTGCCGATACAGCTGGGCGCCACCAATGACGGCGAGTTCGGGCTCGCCCGCCAGCAGTGCGCGCGCCCCGGCCAGCGACGTCACCGTCTCGACGCCCGGGGCGGTGAACCCGCCGCGGCTCAGCACCAGGTTGCGCCGGCCCGGCAACGGACGACCGATGGCCTCGAAGGTCAGCCGGCCCATCAGGATGGGCTTGCCCAGCGTCAGGCGCTTGAAATGCGCGAGGTCCGCCGGCAGATGCCAGGGCAACGCGTTGCCGCGTCCGATCACATCGTTGTCGGAAGCGGCAACCACGGCGCTGAGCTTCATGCGCGGCGCTTGGTCTTCTTCGCCGCCGGGCCGGCCTTGCGCTTCGCGGCGGCCCGCTTGCGCGCGGCCTGGCGCTTGCGGAACTCCTTGAGCGGCGGCCACAGCATCGAGCCGCGGCATTTTGGCGAACCACAGCGGCAGGCATAGATCTCGTCCACGTTGGGCGGATCGTTGCGGTCGCGGCCGATCTGGTAGTCGTAGCCCAGCTCCGCGCCCTTCTCGATGTCGCGGGTGGCGTCGATGAACACGCGGCTCTTCTCGATCTCCGACTCGCAGTTGCCATCGCAGCTGTGGTTGATGAAGCGCGATTCGTTGCCGTCGCGGGTCGCATCGATCACCGTGCGGCGGTCGGCGATGAACAGGAAGGTGTGGTTGTCGTTGACGTCCGCACCCTCGTAACGCCGGTCGGCTTCCTTGTGCGAGATGCGCTCGCCCACGTACTCGATGATGCGCGTGCCCTCCGGGATGAAGCGTCGTGCGAAACAGCCGTAGCCGTGCACCCTGGAGTGCCGCACGAGTATCCATTTGTTCTTCGGATGGACCTTGCCCTTCTTCTTCGCGCCCGCGGCGCGCTTTTTTGCCTTCGCCATCAGACCGCCACGGGCGCCTTGATGGACGCATGATGCTGGTAGTTCACGAACTGGATGTCCTCTGCTGTGTAATCGAACAGGGTGGCGGGCCGTCGCAACAGGTTGAGGCGCGGCAGCGGATATGGCTCGCGCGACAGCTGCAGGTCGGCCTGCGCCAGATGGTTGAGATACAGGTGGCAGTCGCCGCCGGTCCAGATGAATTCACCGGGCGCGAGATCGCATTGCGCGGCCACCAGATGCGTGAGCAGCGCGTAGGAGGCGATGTTGAACGGCACGCCGAGGAACAGGTCGGCGCTGCGCTGGTACAGCTGGCAGGAGAGCCTGCCATCCGCCACGTAGAACTGGAACAACACATGGCAGGGCAGCAGCGCCATGCCCGGCAGTTCGCCCACGTTCCAGGCGCTGACCATCATGCGGCGCGAATCCGGATTGTTGCGCAGGGTCTGCAGCACCTCGGCCAGCTGGTCCACCTGCCGGCCGTCCGCGGTGCCCCAGGAACGCCACTGCACGCCGTACACAGGACCGAGTTCGCCATGCTCGTCGGCCCATTCATCCCAGATGGAGACGCCGTGCTCGCGCAGGTAGGCCACATTGCTGTCGCCGCGCAGGAACCACAGCAGCTCGTGCACCACGGAGGCAATGTGCACGCGCTTGGTGGTGACCAGCGGAAAGCCCTCGGCCAGGTCGAAGCGCAGCTGCCAGCCGAACAGCGACAGCGTGCCGGTACCAGTGCGGTCGGCCTTGCGCGTGCCGCGCTCGCGCACGGCGCGCAGCAGTTCCAGGTATTGCCTCACGTCGCCGCGAAGTTGCCGGACGGCCGCCGTCGCCGCTGCGCATGCAGCAGCAGGGCGGCACCGGCAATGATCATGGGCAGCGACAGCAGCTGCCCCATGGTGAACCAGCCGCCGGCGAGATAGCCGATCTGCTGGTCCGGCACGCGCACGAACTCGATCAGGAAGCGCACGACGCCGTACCACAGCAGCGCGAGGCCCACCACCGCACCGCTGGGCCGCGGCTTGCGCGCGAACCACCAGACGATCAGGAACAGCGCGATGCCCTCGAGCCCCGCTTCGTACAGCTGCGAGGCGTGGCGCCCCTCCAGCTCGCCGGTCACCGGGTTCTTCACCAGGAAGCCGAACTTCTGCGTGGTGGGCGCGCCCCACAGCTCACCGTTGATGAAGTTGCCGATGCGCCCGGCGAAGAAGCCGATGCCCGGCAGCGGCGCGGTGAAATCCAGCACGTCCAGCGCGCGCCGCTTCTGGTGGCGCGCATACAGCAGCAGCGCGCCGAACACGCCCACCAGTGCGCCATGGAAGGACATGCCGCCCAGCCAGATCTTCACCGGGTAGAGCCAGTCCTGCGTCAGCAGCTGGCGCTCGAAGGGCAGCACGTACACCAGCACGTAGCCGATGCGGCCGCCGAGGATCACGCCCACCATGGCCCAGAAGATCAGGTCATCGACCTGTTCGGGTTTCCAGGTGCTGCCCGGCCGCTTCGCCCGCACCCGCGCCAGCCACCACGCGGCGGCGAAGCCGATGACGTACATGATCCCGTACCAGTGGATTTTCAGCGGGCCCAGTTGCAGGGCGATGGGATCGATGTCTGGATAGGTCAGCATGGGGTGGGGATTCTACCGGGATACGCGCGCGAACAAAGCCTTGAGGTAGCGTGTCTCCGGCATGGCCGGATGCACCGGATGATCGGGTGACTGTCCGCCCTGTGCGAGCAGGGCAAGCGAGCGCCCCGCATGCGTGGCGGCCGACTGCAGCAACTCCGGCAGACGTTCGGCCGGCAGGTGCCAGGAACAGGAGCAGCTGACCAGCAGCGCCTCCTCGCTCGCCAGCTGCAGCGCCAGCTGGTTGAGCTTGCGATACGCGGCTTCGCCCTTGGGCAGGTCCTTGCGCCGCTTCACGAAGGCCGGTGGATCCACTACCAGTACATCGAAGCGGCGCCCCTCGGCATGCAGCGCGGCCAGCACGTCGAAGGCATCGCCACGGCGGGTTTCCAGCGACAAGCCATTGCGTGCGGCGTTGGCGAGCGCGGCGTCGAGCGCGCTGGCCGATGAATCCACGCACAGCGCGGCAGAAGCGCCGGCGCCCAGCGCCGTGATGGCCCAGCCACCCACGTAGCTGCAGATGTCCAGCACGGTCTGGCCTGGTTGCAGCAGGCCGCGCAGCAAGGCGCGGTTGGCGGTCTGGTCGTAGAACCAGCCGGTTTTCTGGCTGCCGGCCAGCGGCGCGGTGAACTGCAGACCCTGCTCCACCACCTGCAGTTCGGCCGGCAGTTCGCCGCCAGCGCCCCGCACTTCGTGCGGCAGGCCCTCGAGGTCGCGCGCGCCGGTGTCGTTCTTCCATACGATCAGGCGCGGCGCGAGCGCGTCGCGCAGCACCTGTTCCAGCAGCTCGCGCCGCTGCTCCATGGCGAGGGTTGCGATCTGGCCCACCAGCACGTCACCGAAGCGATCCACCACCAGGCCCGGCAGGCCATCGGATTCACCGTAGACCAGGCGATAGTGCTGCCCGCCGCAGTACCGCTCGCGCAGCGCCAGCGCGCTTGCCAGCCGCGCGGCGAACAGCTCGCGCCCGATGGGCAGATGTTCATCGCGGCTCACGATGCGGGCGCAGATCAGCGCGTGCGGATTGGCCAGCGCATGGCCGAGGAATTTCCCGCGATGGTCCACCACGGTCACGGCGGCGCCGGGCGCGATCGCAACGAGCGGTGTCGCGACGGTATCGATCTCGTTGGAAAACACCCAGGCGTGTCCGCCCCGGATGCGTTTGTCCTCGTGGCGCTTCAGCTGCAGCCGCGGCCCCGCGCCATTCAAATCTGTCATAGTGGCCGCGAGTCTACTGCACCTGCACTCGCGCCGATGACGCACTCCACTCCTCCAGGCCCGGCAGCGGCGAATCGTCTTGCCGGCACCTCCAGCCCTTACCTGATGCAGCATGCCCACAATCCCGTGGACTGGTACCCGTGGGGCGACGAGGCCTTCGCGGCGGCACGCACCAGCGGCAGGCCGGTGCTGCTGTCCATCGGCTACTCGGCCTGCCACTGGTGCCATGTGATGGCACATGAATCCTTCGAGGATCCGGCCACCGCGGCGGTGATGAACGAGCTGTTCGTGAACATCAAGGTGGACCGCGAGGAACGGCCCGACATCGATCGCATCTACCAGATCGCCCACCAGCTGCTCACGCGGCGCGGCGGCGGCTGGCCGCTGACCATGTTCCTGGCACATGACGACCAGCGGCCGTTCTTCGGCGGCACCTACTTTCCACCCGAACCACGCGCCGGCATGCCGGGCTTCCGCACGCTGCTGGCGCGGGTGGCCGAGTACTACCGCGACCACCAGCAGGAATTGCGCGCGCAGTCGCAGGTCCTGGTCGAGGCACTGGCGTCGATCGACGCACCAGCGGATGGCGCACCTGCACGCTGCGACGACGCGCCGCTGCGGCTGCTGCGCCAGCAGCTGGAGCAACGCTTCGATCGCGAGTACGGCGGCTGGAGTCCGGCGCCGAAGTTCCCGCATGCGGGCATCATCCAGCGGCTGCTGCGCGACTGGCAGCGCACCTGCCATGCGGCAAACCCGGACCTCAACGCGCTGTTCATGGCCACGCTCACCTTGAAACGCATGGCCGACGGCGGACTGTACGACCAGCTCGCCGGCGGCTTCTGCCGCTACAGCGTGGATGCGCGCTGGGAGATCCCGCATTTCGAGAAGATGCTGTACGACAACGGCGCGCTGCTGTCGGCCTATGCCGATGCGGCCACCGCCACCGGCGAACCGGTCTTTGCCGAAGTCGCACGCGAAACAGCAGTCTTCCTGCTGCGCGAGATGCAGGAGGCCGCGGGCGGCTTCTGCTCCTCGTTCGACGCGGACTCCGAAGGCCACGAAGGCCGCTTCTACGTGTGGACGCGCGAGCAGGTGGCCGCGCTGCTGGCGCCTGCCGATGCCGCGCTGTTCAGCGCGCGTTACGGGCTGGACCGGCCGGCCAATTTCGAGGGCGCATGGCACCTGATCGCCGCGCGCGAAATCGCGGAGCTGGCGCCGGCGGGAGAATCAGGTGGCGCCGCCGCCCTCGCCCGGCGACTGGCAACGGCGCGCGACACATTGCTTGCGGCCCGCTCGCGACGCGTTGCACCCGGCCGCGACGACAAGATCCTCACCAGCTGGAATGCACTGGCCATCCACGGTCTGGCCGATGCGGCGCGTGCACTGCAGGAGCCCCGCTTCGCCGCGGGCGCTGGCCGCGCACTGGACTACCTGCGCCGGGTGCACTGGCGCGATGGCCGGCTGCTCGCGACTTCACGCGACGGACAGGCGAGCCTGCCGGCGTATCTGGACGACTACGCGCTGCTGATCGATGCCATCCTGGCGCTGCAGACCGTGCGCTTCGATGCCGGTGCGCTCGGATTCGCGGCGCAGCTGGCCGATGTGCTGCTGGAGCGCTTCGAGGATGCGCAGCATGGCGGCTTCTTCTTCACCGCGACGGACCACGAAACGCTGATCCATCGCAGCCGCTCCTTCAGCGACGATGCCATGCCCTCCGGCAACGCCATCGCTGCGCAGGCGCTGGCAAAGCTGGGCTGGCTGCTGGGCGAGCCGCGCTATCTGGCCTCCGCCGCACGCACGCTGCGCGCCGCATGGCCGCAGCTGGCCGGATCACCACTGGCAATGGTGCATATGGCGAACGCGCTGGAAGACCAGCTGTCGCCACATACCTTCGTCATATTGCGCGGCGAACCACACGCCATCGAACAGTGGCGCAGCGAGCTGCAGCGTACCTGGCGGCCGCTGGTGAGCATCATCGCGGTGCCTGCGGAATGCGTTGGGTTGCCGGCGGCGCTGGCGGAGAAACCGCCGCGGGGAAGCGCCGTGGCCTACCTGTGCCGCGGCAGCACCTGCGATGCGCCGCTGCACGAACTGGCGTCGGTGCACGCGGCGCTGCGGGCCGGCGCTGTCTAGTTCTTCTTCTCCGCTTCGATCGATATCAGGAGCTTGGTGTCCATCTTGAAGCCCAGGCTCTTGCCATAGTCCATGTTGTAGGCATCGCGCATGAAGGTGGCCGACGCGTCCGCACCACAGGTCTCCTTGCGTGTCAGGGGATTCGGCTTGCACAGGAAGCTGTGGATCGTGAGCTTCAGTGGCCTGGTCACGCCCTTCAGCGTGAACTGCCCATCCACCTCGGCCGGCGCGTCGCCATTCCACTTGCTGATCCTGCCCTTGTAGGTGGCGGTCGGGAACACCGCAACGTCGAACATGTCCGCGGCCTTGGCATGCTTGTCCATCTCGGCGTTGCCGAAGTCGACCGATGCAGTCTGCACGGTGACGTCCACTTCACCGGTCCTGGCCGCGAGGTCCAGCACCACCTTGCCCGAGGTGGTCTTGAACTTGCCGCGCCATATCGACAGGCCGCCAAAGTGATCCGCCTCGAATGCCGGATAGGTGTGCGCCGGATCGATGGTGTAGGTGACTGGCGCGGCAATCGAGCCGGTGGCGACGGCCATCAGCCCCACTGCGTAAATCTTGCGGATCATCAACGTCTCCTTGGAATGGTCGGTATTGATCGAGGGACCGCTGGCTAGCGGCCGCCCACGAGATGGAATTTCACGGCGACCTTGTCATCCAGCGCGCTCTCCCAGATCGGGTCGCCGATGCCGAAGGCCTTGCGGGAAATGGTGAAGGTGCCGTCGAAGGTGTTGCCGGCCGCGGTGGTGGTGACCGTCACCGGCACGACGATGGTCTGCACCTTGCCCTTCATGGTCAGCGTGCCGGTGGCTTCGAAACGGTTCGCCGCCAGGGGCTTGATCGCGGTGGACTTGAAGGTGGCTTTCGGATGGGCGGCACTGTCGAACCAGGATTTCTTGGCCACCTCGGCGCTGTAGGCAGGATCGCCGATGTCGAGGCTGGCGGTATCCACCTCGATGAGCGCGGTCGCCGCACCAACATTTTTTGCGTCGTAGCTGATCCTGCCCGTGAAGCGCGTGAAGGGGCAGTCCACCGCGACCCCTTCCTGCTTGAAGATGGCAACCACCGTACTCTTCGTGGCCGGGCCAACGTTCAGCTCCGCGGCCAGCAGCGTTCCGGACACCAGCGCAAGCACCGTGGCGAATTTCCTGATTCCAGCCTTCATCTGTTGCCTCTCCTCGATCTCATGCCCGCCAGCCGAGCATACGGCGCAGAGTATTGTCCCTGGCGATGAACTGGTGCTGAAGCGCCGCCAGCACATGCAGCCCGACCAGCACGGCAAGGATCATGGCGAGATTGCCGTGCACCTGCAGCCACGCGGCGGCCAGTTCCTTGTCGCGCTCAACCAGGTTCGGCAAGGGCAGCTTGCCCAGGTACACCACGCGGTATCCGGTGGCATTGCTGTAGATCCATCCGGCCAGCGGCACGGCGAACATCAGCGCGTAAAGCAGCCCGTGGCTGATCCGCGCGGCGAGCCGCTGCCATGGCGGCATGGCTGGCAGCGCGGGTGCGCGGTGGGTGAGTTTCCATGTGAGCCGCACCAGTGCCAGTGCGAACACCGTGACGCCTACCCACTTGTGGTAGTTGTAAACCTTCAGCCGCTTCGGGCTGATCTGCATGTCGGTCATGGTCCACCCCATGAACAGGCCGGCGAAGATCAGGCCGGCAACAGTCCAGTGCAGTGCCACCGCGGTGCGGGTGTAATGGGTATCAGTCATCGTGCGTGCGCAGTGTGGCGGCGGGTGGATGACGCTGCAACGGTCGGGTGGAACTCAGCTGGAAGCACCCCGGAACATGAACCAGGCTGCCGCGACCATGCATAGTCCCGCCCACAGATAGTCCAGCTTGATCGGAGTACGCATATAGAAAATCGCGAAGGGCACGAACACGGCCAGCGCGATGATCTCCTGCAGGATCTTCAGCTGCGGCAACGACAGCGTGGTGTACCCAATGCGATTGGCCGGTACCTGCAGCAGGTATTCGAACAAGGCGATCCCCCAGGACACCAGCGCGGCGATGATCCATGGACGGCCCGACAGGTTTTTCAGATGCGCGTACCAGGCAAAAGTCATGAACACATTGGACAGTGTGAGCAGCGCGATGGCCGTCAATGCAGGTGGAAGTGGCAGCGTCATGGCAGGAAGAAATGGCGCGGTGCAAGTGGGCTTTGGAGGGTATCACTGCCTGGTCAATAAGGTATCCGGACACACCGTCTGAACTGCCGTTCCCACCTCCATAAAGGGAACCACTGTCAAGTTATAGACTCCATATACTAGCCAGCCAACAAGCGGCGGCTTTGGTTGAGCGTACCGCTGGAGTTTTCGGGGGATTTCAATGAGTTCGATGCACGCTGGGCGGCTTCTTGCCCTGATGACCGGCTTTGGCGCCATGGCCCTTGCAACCACAGCGGCGGGCGCCGCCGCGGCCGGCCCCGGTCCTGCCACCGATGCCCATGGTCAGTGGAAGCTTATCGAGGACTATTGCTACAAGTGCCACAACACCGATGACTGGGCCGGCAGCGTCGCCTTCGACACCATGTCTGCGGCCGACATCCCCAGGGAAGGCAAGGTCTTCGAGGCGGCGATCAAGAAACTGAAGAGCGGCCTGATGCCGCCTCCCGCCGAGAAGCAGCCGGACCACAAGGCGGTCGCCAGCCTGATTTCCTACCTCGAGACCACTCTGGATTCAGCGCAGACCAAACCCTATGTGGGTGCCGTTCCGCTGCGCCGCCTGAACCGCCGCGAATACGCCAATGCCGTGCGCGACCTGATCGGGCTGAAGATCGATCCGGCGGCGTACCTGCCGCAGGACGACCTGAAGGACGACTTCGATACCAACGCCGAATTGCTGCGTGTCACGCCGGCGTTCCTGGACCAGTCCGTGGCATCGGCCCGCTCACTGGCCCTGCTGGCAGTTGGCGATGCCAAATCCGTGGCGCTGGAGACCACCTACGGCCCGATCCCGAGCATGATCCTGTCGCTGGCGGCGCGGCCTGCCGGTGGCACCGGCAACCAGCAGAAGTACAAGGACGGCATGCCCTTCGGCACGCGTGGTGGCATGTCGGTGACGCACAACTTCCCGGCCGACGGCGAATACCTGCTCAGCATCGGCGACATGGCACTGGCCCGCACGGTACCGAACATGGAGTTCGAGAACACCGTCATCGCGCTGCTGGATGGCAAGGAGTTCTGGCGCACGACGGTCGGTGGCGAGGACGATCACCGGTCCATCGACCAGCGGCTGGATGATGGCACCGCGCGCATCAATGGTCGTTTGAAGGACATCCGTTTCAACGCCACCGCCGGCCAGCACGAAGTGGCCGTCACCTTCCTGCGCCGCAGCTATGCCGAACATGATGATCGCACCGCATCGCCCAGCCACAGCGACGATGGCCGCGGCTTCAACGTGCTGGAAGGTGGACAGCAGCGGGTACCGGCGGTGCACGCGATCTTCGTCAAGGGCCCGGTGAAGATCACCGGCATGAGCGATTCGGTGAGCCGGCAGAAGATCTTCATCTGCAAGCCGGACAACGCCGCGGCCGAGCCGCCCTGCGCGCGCCGGATCATCGCGAACCTGGCGCAGAAGGCATTCCGCCGGCCGGTGACCGATGAGGACGTGAACCCGCTGCTGAAGTTCTACGACAAGGCCCGCAAGGACGGCCACAGTTTCGACGTGGGCATCCGCGACTCGCTGTCGGCCATCCTGGCAAGCCCGCTGTTCCTGTACCGCGCGGAAGCCGCCGTGGACCAGGGCGCCCGGGAACTGAACGACCTGGAACTGGCGTCCCGGCTTGCCTTCTTCCTGTGGAGCAGCCTGCCTGACGATGAGCTGCTGCAGCTCGCGGTCAAAAAGGAACTCTCCAGACCCGCTGTGCTGAAGGCGCAGGTGCGGCGCATGATCCGCGACGAGCGCGGCGCCTCGCTGACCCGCGACTTCGCCTTCCAGTGGCTCAACGTCGCCAAGCTCGACGCCATCGTCCCGAACGCCCAGCAGTTCGGCTTTGCCGCCGGCGTATACGACGTGCGGCCGGCACTGAAGAAGGAACTGGAGCTGTTCGTGGACAGCATCCTGCGCTCCGACAAGAGCGTCGTGGATCTGCTGACCGCCGACTACACCTACCTCAACGAGCAGGTCGGACAGCTGTACGGCATGACCGATGTGCGCGGCAACGGCTTCCACCGTGTGACGCTGAAGGACCCGAAGCGCTTCGGGCTGCTTGGCAAGGGCGCGATCCTGACGATGACCGCCAATCCGAACCGTACGGCGCCGGTGCTGCGCGGTGTGTGGATACTGGAGCGCATCCTCGGCACGCCGCCGGCCAACCCGCCGCCCAATGTTCCGGACCTGAACTCCGCCAACACCGGCGGCAGACCCACCACGGTGCGCGAGAAGACCGAGATCCACCGTCGCAACCCACAGTGCGCCAGCTGCCATGCCGTGATGGATCCGCTGGGCTTCGCGCTGGAGAACTTCGACACGGCGGGTCAGTTCCATGTCGTGGACCCGCAGTCGCGACAGCCCATCGATACGGCCGCCACCATGCCGGATGGCACCAAGCTGGCGGGGCCGGAAGACCTGCACAAGGCCCTCGCCGCCCGCGGCGACCAGCTCGCCCAGGTGATCACCGAGAAATTGATGACCTATGCCGTCGGACGTCACATCGACTTCCGCGACATGCCGGCCGTGCGTCGCATCGTGCGCACGGCGGCGGCCAACAACTACCGCTTCGAGGACATCGTGCTGGGCGTCGTCAACAGCGACGCCTTCCGCCGCCGCGAAGCACCCGAGCTGCCCAGGTCGACGACCGCGCAGGCAGCCAATATCATTCCCTCTTCCGTTACGTCCGCTCCCTGAAGGCCTGGAGGCATAGCCATGTTCCTCACCAAGAAGCATCTGTCCCGCCGCACGGTCCTGAAGGGCGCAGGTGCAGCCGTCGCGCTGCCGTTGCTGGACGCGATGATCCCGGCACATACCGCCTTCGGACAGACCGCGGCGGCGATCAAGCCACGCCTGGGCTTTGTGTATTTCCCGCACGGCGCGGTGCAGAAGTTCTGGACACCGGAAGGCACGGGCAAGGACTTCAAGTTCTCGCGCATCCTGAAGCCCGCCGAAAGCATGCGGGACTACATCACGGTGGTCTCGGGTCTGCGCAACAAGCCGGGCGAAAGCTCCAACCCGCACGGCATCATTGAATCCACCTGGCTGGTGTGCAAGAGCCCGGACGACCGCAGCAACAGCGGCCCGAATCCGGGCATGTCGATCGACCAGATCGCCGCCAAGCAGATCGGCCAGGACACTCCGCTGTCCTCGCTGGAGCTGTGCGGTGAACCCGGCGGTTCGGTTAATTACCGCCAGGGCGGCCAGGCCCTGCCGCTGGAGAGCAATCCGCGCAAGGTGTTCTTCGGGATGTTCGGTGCCGGTGATTCCAACGCGGACCGCATGGCCCGCCTGCAGGCCAATGGCAGCCTGCTCGACTATGTGCAGGTTGCCGCGAAGGACCTGAACCGCACGCTGGGTGCCGCTGATCGCACGCTGGTCAACGACTACCTGGATTCGGTGCGCGAGGTCGAGGGCCGCGTGCAGAAACTGATGGCCAAGGCCGACAGCCTCGGCAACTTGCCGGATGCACCCCTGGGCACGCCGGATGACTTCAGCGAGCTGCTGGACGTGCAGTTCGACATGATCACGCTGGCCTGGCAGACCGGCCAGACACGCATTGCCTCGATGCGCATGATGCGCGAGGCCACCATGCGCACCTTCCCGTCCGTCAATGTGGACGAGGCCTTCCACCCGCTGTCGCACCACGGCGAGGATCCGGACAAGCACGAGAAGCTGGTGCGCGTGCAGGCCTACCAGACCGAGCGCTTCACGCGCTTCCTCAAGCGCCTGCAGGAGATCAAGGAAGGCAACGGCAACATGCTGGACAATTCCATCATCCTGTTCGGCTCCAACATGGCCAACAGCGACCTGCACAACAACAACCCGTTGCCGCAGCTGATCGCGGGCAAGGGTGGCGGCATCAAGGGTGGCCAGCATCTGGCCATGCCCAGGGACACGCCGCACGCCAACATCCTGCTGACCATGGCGCAACGCGCCGGCGTCAACCTCGAGAAGTTCGGCGACGCCACCGGCGCCTTCAGCGAAGTCTGAGCATGGACCGGGGGGTAAAACACGCGGTGGCGGCGGCGATCGCTGCCGCCCTGGTGGCTACGGCGGCGTTCGCCGCACCGGAATCCGATGTCGATGCGCGCCAGGCCGACGGCAGCACGGCACTGCAATGGGCCGTCTTCCACAACGATGTGGCGGAAACCACGCGGCTGCTGCGGGCCGGCGCTGATGTCAAAGCCGCCAACAACTACGGCATCAACGCCATGCTGCTGGCCGCCGACAACGCCAGCACCGAGGTGATCCAGCTGCTGCTCAAGGCCGGTGCGGATGCGAACTCCGCCAATCCGGACAACGAGACCGCGCTGCACCTGGTGGCGCGCGCGGGCAATGTCGAAGCCGCGAAGCTGCTGCTCAAGGCCGGTGCCAGAGTCGATGCGCGTGAGAACTTCGGCCAGCAGACGCCGCTGATGTGGGCAGTCGCCCGCCGCCAGCCGGCCATGGTCGAGCTGCTGGTCAGCAAGGGCGCCGACATCAACGCCCGCAGCGCCATCCGTGACTACCAGCGTGTGGCCACGGCCGAGAGCCGTTCCAAATCGATGGATCGTGGCGGCTTCACGCCGCTGATGTATGCCGCGCGCGAGAACTGCCGCGAATGCGCCGAGATCCTGATCCGGAACAAGGTCGATGTGGACCTGCCCGATCCCTCCGGCGCATCACCGCTGGTGATCGCGATGATCAACAGCAACTGGGACATCGCCAAGCGCATCGTCGAGGCGGGCGCGGACGTGAACCAGTGGGACATGTACGGCCAGGCGCCGCTCGCCGTTGCCATCGGCGGCATGAACACCGCCGGCGGCCGCAACCCGCTGGATGCCGACATGCCCAACAAGGCCACCGGCCACGAAGTGGTGCAGATGCTGATCGACCGGGGCGCCAACCCCAACCAGCAGACTTATTTCCGGCCCGCGCGCGGCGCGGGTGGCGGAGGCCGCGGCACCACGCCGTTCATGGTGGCTGTCAGCTCCGGCAACCTCGAGCTGGTCAAGCAGCTGCTGGCGAAGGGTGCCAATCCCAAGCTCGCGACCTCTGAAGGCCAGAGCGTGATCACCATGGCCGTGCAGGCGCGTGGCGGTGGCGGTGGCGGCGGCGGCGGTGGCTTCGGCGGGGGGGGTGGTTTCGGTGGTGGTGGTGGTGGCGGCGGCTTCGGCGGTGGTGGCGGCGGCGGCGACGACGCGCCGGACGCGCCCGCCGCAGGTGCTGGCCCGGCTGCCGGCAGTACCGAACCAGGTGCTCCGGCGCGTGCTGCGGGGGCTCCTTCCGCCACGGCATCCGCGGCAGGCCCCGCGGCAGCCGCAGGTGCTGCCGGGGCCGGACCGCGTGGCGGCGCTCCTGCCGCGGTTGGTCCTGCCGGGCGGGGCGCGCCGGGTGGTGGTGGTGCGGGGGGCGGCGGCGGCGGCCGTGGCGGACGCGCTGGGGGTGCCGGTGGTCCACCGGGCGGCGCTGCCGCTGGTGGTGGCGCCAATACCCAGGTTGAACTGATCAAGCTGCTGGCAGCGTCTGGCGCGGACGTGCATATGCTCGCCCACCGCCACTTCCTGCAACGCAGTCGCGGCGGTACGGCCATGCACTTCGCGGTGCGCGGCGGCGGCAACCGGCAGGTCATCCAGACACTGGTGGAGCTGGGCCTCGACATCAACGCCAGGGACGAGGACGGCCTGACTGCCCTCGACTACGCGATGGGCCGTGGCTATGTGCCCTTCCTGCAGATGCCACAGCCGCCGAACAAGGCGCTGGCGGATTACCTGCGCAGCCTGGGCGCCAGGGTCGAACTCGACAGTATTCCGGACTGGCCCCCGCAGGGCCCGCCGATCGCCACCGTCGTGTACGACGCCGTCATCTGGCCTGTTGACCCGGTAGGTCCGTAATGCCCATCTCACGTAGAAATTTCCTGCGCGACAGCGCGCAGGTCCTGTCGGCTGCCTCGTTGCTGGGCGCCGTTGCCACGGGCACCTCCACGGCCTTCGGCAAGGACGAGAAGTCGGGCAAGGGTCGCGTCACTGCCAGGGACCTCGCCGTCAAGGATGTCGCCGGCCTCGCGCTGGTCAGCGGTGCCGGCTGCAATGTCGTCGCCCTGCCCGGCCCGAATGGCGCGCTGATGGTCGACGGTGGCCTTGCGGTTAACTCCGCGCTGCTGCTGCAGGCCGTGGCCAATGCCACGAAGACCACACGCGTCGACACGCTGATCAACACCCACTGGCATCCGGAACACACCGGCAGCAACGAGACCGTTGGCAAGGCCGGCGGCAGGATCATCGCGCACGAGGTCACCAGGCTGGCGCTGGGCGCCCGCAACCGCTCCGCGCTGTACGACGGCCTGTTCGGCCCGCTGGCCAAAGAGGCCCTGCCCACCGCCACCACCTACAACACCGGTTCGCTGCAGTTCGCCGGCGAGCAGGTGGATTACCGCTACCTGCCGGGCGCGCACACCAACGGCGACCTGTTCATCCACTTCCCGAAGCGCAATGTGCTCGTCGCCGGCGGACCGGTGGGCTCGAACAGCTGGCCGGTGATGGACTACCTCAACGGCGGCTTCATGCATGGTTTCGTGCGCTCCTACGAGATCCTCGCCGAAGTAGTGAAGCCGGACACCATCGTCATCCCGGCCAGCGGCCCCACGCTGACCGGCGCGGACATCGTCAGGCAGAAGGACATCTACTGGGCGCTGTTCAAGCAGTTCTTCATCCTGTTCAACAAGGGTGCCGGCCCGCAGGAAGTCATCGGCTACAACAAGGGCGTGGACTTCGAGACCGTCGGAACCATCGTGGCGGAGCGGCCACTCACGGGCCTGATGCAACAGATGGGAGATCCCGCGCAATTCCTGGATGCCGCCTACCGCAGCACCCAGATGGCGACGGTGCCGTTCTGATCATCAACAGGACCGGCGTCCGGCGCCGGTCCTGGCTGTTATCCTCGCTGGCCCGCACCGGAATACCGGAGCATCCATGCCAGCCGACCATCTCTCTTCCACCTTCCTGCGGCTTCGGGCGGACAGTTCCATCGAGAAACTGCCGGCGGACGGGTTCTGGCCGCGGCTCATGCAGGGTGAACTCGGCAACTTCCACCACGAATACCTGGTGACCACCAGCGAGCACGATGCCGACTGGCAGGGCTGGGAAATGCACCCCAACGGCGATGAGATCGTGTGCCTGCTTGCCGGGCGCGCCACGCTGATCCTCGAGGCGCCGGACGGCAGTCGCAGCGAACTGGAGCTGACACAGCCGGGCAGTTTCGCCTTCGTGCCACGCGGCAACTGGCATACGGCGAAGATCGCCACTGCCTCGCGGTTCTTCTTCATCACCGCCGGCGAAGGTACGCGGCACCGCCCGCTGCAGCCCTGATTGCCATACTGATCTGCACGAGGAGACGCCATGAACAAGCACTCCGGACGTTACCTGCTCGGCGCGGTCACCGGCGCGATGCTGGCGTTGGCAATCGCCGGTTCCCTGCGTACCAGCGAAGCCGCGCAGGGCGACACGAGCGCTGCGCGGTTGCAGCGCCTGGAGGACCGTGAACAGATCCTGGAACTGCTGACGGCCTATGGCGCGACGCTGGACCGGCGCGACTTCGCGGCCTTCGGCCAGCTGTTCACCGAGGATGCCGAATGCGGCAGCGGTGCAGGCACGCCCACCCGTGGCCGCGCCGCCATTCAGTCGCAGCTGGAAAGGACCATCACCAGCAATCCATCCGGCCTGCCGCGGCCCAACCATCACCTTCTCTTCAACCCCTCGATCAAGGTCGATGGCGACCGCGCCACCGCGCACAGCCTCGGCGCCTACTCCGCGCCGGATGCGGCGGGCAAGACCACGCAGATGGTGTTCTTCGTCAGCTACGACGACGTGCTGGTTCGCAGGGCGGGCCGGTGGCTGTTCCAGCGCCGCACGCTCGGGAGCGGCGCGCCATAGGCGCGGCGCTGCACGGCTTCGCGCCGATTGCCGACGCCAGGGCCCGGCTGCTGATCCTCGGCAGCATGCCCGGCATCGCCTCGCTGGCGGCTGGCCAGTACTACGCACATCCGCGCAACGGCTTCTGGCCGGTCATGGAATCCATCGTGGGCATCCCGGCCTCGGCCAGTTATGCGGTGCGGGTGCGTGCCGTGAAGCAGGCCGGCATTGCGGTCTGGGATGTGCTGGCAAGCTGCGAGCGGCGCTCCAGCCTGGATTCGGACATCGATCCGCGCTCGGTGGTGGTCAATGATTTCGCCGGGTTCTTCCGCACGCACCGCGCGATCCGCGCCATCGCCTTCAACGGCGGCACCGCCGCGCAGCTGTTCCGCCGCCATGTGCTGCCCGGGCTTGCAGCGCCGCTGCGGGAATTGCCGATGATGCAGCTGCCATCGACCAGTCCGGCCCATGCGCGGCTGTCGCTGGCGGACAAGCGCCGCGCCTGGGCGGCGCTGGCCCTGGATCATTCGTAGCGCAACGCCTCGATCGGATTGAGTTGCGAGGCACGCCGCGCCGGCACGAAGCCGAACACGATGCCCACCGTGGCCGAGGCGGCGATGGCGATCAGCACGATGAATGGACTGACGTAGATGGGCCAGCCCATCGCCGCGCCCAGCCCGGTGGCGACCGCCGCGCCCAGCGCCAGGCCGATCAACCCGCCCACCAGGCACAGCAGCACGGCCTCGGTCAGGAACTGCCCGAGGATGTCGCCGCTGCGTGCGCCGATCGCCATGCGCAGGCCGATCTCGCGGGTGCGCTCGGTGACCGACACCAGCATGATGTTCATGATGCCGATGCCGCCCACCACCAGCGAGATGGCGGCCGTCGCGGCCAGCAGCAGGCCAAGAGTCTGCGCAGCCGCGTTGCGCGCCTGCAGGAATTCGGCGAAGTTGCGGATGATGAAGTTGTTGTCCTTGTCCGCGCCGATGCGGCGCCGCTCGCGCAACACCCGCTCGATGTCCGCCTGCACATCGGCGATGTTGTAGCGGTCATCGACCTTCACCAGCAGCGCGCCGATCTGGTCGGGGGCGCCGAGCCGTCCGGACAGGCGCGAACGCGCGGTGGATATCGGCACCATGATCACATCGTCCTGGTCGCGGCCACCGGCCTGCCCTTTCTCGCTCAGCACGCCGATGATGGTGAAGGGCGAGTTGTTGATGCGGATGGTCGAACCGAGCGGATTGGCATCGGCGAAAAGCTCACGTGCGACCGTCGCGCCAAGCACCGCGAGCTTGGCGCCCGACTGCGCCTCGCGCGCATCGAAGAACCGGCCGCTCTTCACTGGCCATCCCTGCACCTGCTCGATCTCCGCGCTGACGCCCTGCACCTGCGTGGCCCAGTTGGCGCTGCCGAACACCACACTGACATTGCTCTCGATGCGCCCGGACGCCGCCACCACGCCCGCCACGCGGTCGCGCACGGCGCGCAGGTCCTTCTCGGTCATCGGCGGCGCCGAGCCGAAGCCGCCGCGCACCCCGCCGACATTGGCCGAACCGGGGAAGATGGTGAGCTGGTTGGTGCCCAGGCTCGATATCTGGTTCTCGATCTGCTTGGAGGCGCCATTGCCGATCGCACTCATCACGATCACCGAGGCCACGCCGATGATGATGCCCAGCGTGGTGAGCACGCTGCGCATCATGTTCAGCCGCAGTGCCACCAGCGCCGTCTTCAGGTATTCCAGGATGTTCATGGATGGCGCCTCGCCACGGGCGCATCCTCGACGATGCGGCCGTCGCGTACCCGCAGCAGCCGCTCCGCATAGGCCGCCACGTCCGGCTCGTGGGTCACGATGATCACTGTCATGCCCTGTGCGGTCAGCCGGCGGAACAGGCCCATGATTTCCTCGGAAGTGTGCGTGTCGAGCGCGCCGGTGGGTTCATCCGCCAGGATCAGGCTCGGCGAATTCACCAGCGCCCGCGCGATCGCCACGCGCTGCTGCTGACCGCCGGAGAGCTGCGAAGGCACATGGTCCATGCGCTCGCCCAGGCCCACCTCGCGCAGCCGCTGCGCGGCCAGCTCGCTTGCCTGAGCCTGCTTTTCAGGGTCCCGCGCATAGGCCAGCGGCAGCTTGACGTTCTCCAGCGCCGTGGTCCGGCGCAACAGGTTGAACTGCTGGAACACGAAGCCGATGGTGCGATTGCGCAGATCCGCAAGGTCGTCGCCGCCCAGCGAGGCGATGGATACGCCATTGATGGCCAGCTCGCCGGCGGTTGGCGTATCCAGCGCGCCGATCAGGTTCATCAGCGTGGATTTGCCGGACCCGGAAGGGCCCATGATGGCGACGAACTCGCCGCGGCTGATGTCGAATGACACATCCTGCAACGCATGCACCGCCACCTCGCCGAGCTGGTAGGTCTTGGTGAGGTTGCGGGCCGCAACGACAGGCGCCGCGGCATCCGTCACTGCGCAACCCCGGAACGGCCGCGCAGGATCACCTTGTCACCAGGCTTCAGGTCGCCGGCATCGACGAGTTCGGTGTAGCGGTCATCGGCGACACCCAGCGTCACTTCGTGGGGACTGGGCTTGCCATCCACCAGCGTCCACAGCGTGCCGGCGCGCGTCGTGGGCGCCGCACTGCCCTGGCTGTTGAGCTTCCTGAGCTTGTCCATCTGGTCCGGCGTCAGCAGGCTCGCCAGCGCGTTCTCGATGCGGTTGCGCATGGCCTGGTTCTGGGCGTTCTGCTGCCGCCAGTTCTGGTTGCCCTGCGTGCCGAGCCCGGCCGGACCGCTGCTCTGCTGCGACTGCGCCTGCTGCGTCACCGCCTGCAGTGCCTTCTGCAGCCTCTCCTGCTGTTCCTTCGACAACCCCAGTTCGCGCATCACCTGCTCGTTCATGAAAGTGCCGCCGCGCTGGTTGCCGCCGTTCGATGCGTTGCTGCCGCTGGCCTGCTCCGGTGCATCGGCCGGCCGGAAGCGCGTGGCGTCATTGGGCACCCGCAGCACGTTCTCGCGACGGTCGGTGACGATGCTCACGTTGGCGGTCATGCCAGGCAGCAGCATCTGGCGCGGATTGGCGGCCTGCACCATCACGCCATAGGTCACCACGTTCTGCACCGTGGTCGCCGCCAGGCGCACCTGCGTCACCTGCCCGGGGAAGATCTGATCGGGAAAGGCGTCCACCGTGAAGCTGGCCGGATCATCCGGCTCGATGGACCCGATATCGGCCTCGTCGACCTTGGCCTCGATGCGGATCACGGAGAGATCCTGCGCGATCTTGAACAGCACCGGTGCCTGCAGGCTGGCGGCCACGGTCTGGCCGAGGTCGACGCTGCGCGAGATGACCACGCCTTCGATGGGCGCGCGGATCTGCGTGCGCGACAGGTCGATGCGCGCCTGCTCCAGTGCCGCCTGGCGCGTCTGCAGCGCGGCCTCGGAATTCTTGATCTGGGCCTGCGCGATGACCAGGTCGCTCTCGGACAGCTCCAGCTGCTTGCGCGCGTCCTCGGCCACGCTCACTGCGATCAGCTTCTGATCGGCCAGCTGCTTCTGGCGTTCATAGTCGCGCCTGGCCTGGTCCAGCGTGGTCTGCGCCTTGCGCAGCGATGCCTGCTGCGAACCCATGTTGGCGCGCGCCACCGCGAGATCCGCCTCGGCCGAGGCCACGCGCTGCTGATAGGTCTGCGGATCGATCACCGCCAGCAGGTCGCCTTTCTTCACGCGGGTGTTGAAATCCGCGTGCAGCTCCGAGACCTGCCCCGAGATCTGCGAACCAACCTCGACGGTGACCAGCGCGGCCACCGAACCGGTGGAGCTGATGGATTTCTCGACCGCCCCCTGGTCGATGTCACCGGTCTCGTAGGTGACCTTCGCGGCAGCCCCATGATGCAGCTGGCGCCAGAGGAGCAGCGCGGCCACCACCACAGCGGCAAGTACGGCAATGCGCCCGATTTTCCTGTTCAAAGCCACTTGTTGGTCCCTGTTGTCTTGCAGAGCACGATTCTGGTCGTGGTTGGACCGGCTCTGCAGCAACAAGTTCTTCGCTGACCGGCCAGAACAGGGTCAGCTGCGTCCCGCCTCGCGGCCGCCATCGGCAGCTTCCAGCAGCCCCTTCTCTGCCAGCCAGGCCCGATCGTAGAGCCGGGAGACGTATTTGCCCCCGCCGTCGCACAGGACAGTGACCACCGTGTGGCCGGGACCCATCTCGCGCGCCACCTGCACCGCGGCCGCCACATTGACGCCACTGGTACTGCCGAGGAACAGGCCCTCTTCATGCAGCAGGCGATACACCATGGCGACAGTGTCCTGGTCCTCGACATGCACGGCGGTATCGACCGGCGCGTCCCTGAAGTTGTCGGTGACCCGCGCGATGCCGATGCCCTCGGTGATCGAACCCTTGCCGGTGGATTTGATCTCCCCGCGCAGGACGAACTCGAACAGCGAACTGCCCGGTGGATCGGCCAGGACGGTGCGGATGTGCGGCGCGCGCGACTTGAGATATTCGGAAGTGCCGGCGAGCGTGCCGCCGGTGCCACTGGATGCCACGAAGGCATCGATCCTGCCGCCGGTCTGCGCCCAGATCTCCGGACCAGTGGATTCCACATGCGCGCGCCGGTTGGCCGTGTTGTCGAACTGATTGGACCAGATGGCATTGGGCAGTTCGGCAGCCAGGCGTCCGGCCTGGTGCTGGTACTGGGCCGGATTGCTGTAGGGGACCACCGGCACCTTGCGCACTTCGGCGCCCAGCGCCTCGAGCAGCTGGTATTTCTCCGGCGACTGGTTGTCCGGCATCAGCAGTATCAGGCGGTAGCCGCGCGCATTGCACACATGCGCAAGGCCGATGCCGGTGTTGCCGGCGGTGCCTTCAACCACGATGCCACCAGCGCCCAGCAGCCCGCGTGCCTCGGCGTCCAGCACGATCCACTTGGCGGCGCGATCCTTCACCGAACCGCCCGGGTTCATGAACTCCGCCTTGCCGTAGATCTCGCAGCCGGTCTCGCGACTCAGTCCCGCGAGGCGGATCAAGGGCGTGTTGCCCACTGCGTCGATGAAATCGCGGCGTACCGTCATCGCCATTCCCCTTTCAACTGCTGCGGGCGTCAACGACAGACAACCCCGCCAGCGGCGAAGCTTCTGTCTGCGCCAGCGCCGCGACCTGCCCCACTACCAGCAGCGTCGGTGATCGCAACTGCGCGGATGCCGCCAGTGCCGGCAACTCCGCCAGCGTGGCCTTGAGCACCCGCTGGTCCGGCCAGGTGGCGCGTTCCACCAGTGCCACGGGGTGCGAACCCTGCAGGCCATGCGCCGCCAGCCGCTCGGCGATGTGCGCACTTTGCGCCGCGCTCATGTAGAAGACCACGGTGTGGTCGGGTTGCGCCAGCGCAGTCCAGTTGAGCGCATCGCCCTGCGCGCCGGTCGCAGTGACGAATGTCACGGCCTGCGAAAGCCCTCGCAGCGTCAGCGGCATACCCGTGCTCGCTGCCGCACCAAGGCCGGCGGTGATGCCGGGGACCACGACCACCGGGATGCCAGCCGCGCGCAGCACCGCCAGCTCCTCGCCGCCGCGGCCGAACACGAATGGATCACCGCCCTTCACGCGGGCCACGCGCCGGCCGGCCCGCGCATGTTCGAGCAGCAGCTCGTTGATGTACTCCTGGGTGTGCTCATGCCGGCCAGGGGTCTTGCCCACGTTGATCTTCATGGCGTCGCGGCGCGCGCGGCCCAGGATCGCCTCCGGCACGAGCCGGTCGTGCAGCAGTACATCGGCCTGCTGCAGCAGCTGCTGGCCACGCAATGTCAGCAGATCCGGATCGCCAGGACCGACACCGATCAGGTAGACCTCGCCACGCGGCGCGATGGCAGCCGAACGCGCCGCATCCAGTGCAGCCTGCATGGCCTGATCAGCGTCTTCGGCGCGGCCCGTCAGCAGCCGCGCCGCCATCGGACCGTCGAAGAATCCATCCCAGAAGCGCAGGCGGGCCGGCAGTTCCGGCAATGCCCTGGCCACCGCTTCCCGCCAGCGGCCCGCGTAGCGCGCCAGTTCGCCCAACCGCTCGGGCAGCAACGCCTCGATCTGCGCACGCACGCGCCGCGCCAATGTGGGTGAGTTGCCTGCGGTGCCGACAGCGACCACCAGCGGCGCGCGGTCGATGATGGCCGGGAAGATGAAATCCGACGCAGCGCCATCATCGACGACATTAGTCAGAATGCCGCGCTCACGCGCGGCCGCAGTCACCGCGGCATTGACCGCAGAATCATCAGTGGCCGCGATGGCGAGCAGCGCGCCATCCAGCTGCGGCGCTGAAAAGGGCAGCGGCCGGCACTCGATGCGCGCCAGGTCGCGGAATGCCATGAGCTCGGGACACAGATCCGGCGCGACCACGCGCACGCGCGCATGTGCCTTCAGCAGCTGCTCCACCTTGCGCGCGGCTACCACCCCACCGCCCACCACCACGACCAGCCGCTCGCGCAGGTCGACGAATATCGGCAGGTAGTCCATGACCGCGCGGCGTCTAGCCGGCCGCGGCGGGTGTGCGCACGCGCGGCTGCAATCCGCACTCCCGTGAGTCGCTGTTCTCCCACCACCAGCGGCCCGAACGACTGTCTTCGCCCGGCTCGACGGCGCGTGTGCACGGTTCGCAGCCGATGCTGGGATAGCCCTGGTCGTGCAGCGGGTTGTAGGGCAGCTGCTTCGCGCGGATGTAGTTCCACACATCCTCGTGGGTCCAGTCCAGCAGCGGACTGATGCGCGCGATGCCGCCGTTGGCGTTGTCGATTTCCACCGGCTGCGCCTGTGCGCGCGTGGAAGACTGCTCGCGTCGCACGCCGGTGACCCAGGCACGCGCGCCTGCAATGGCGCGCTTGAAGGGCTCGACCTTGCGGATGTGGCAGCAGCCCTGCCGGTTTTCCACACTGTTGAAGAAACCGTTGATGCCGTTGCGGGCGATCCAGGGCTCGAGTTCTTTCGGGTCCGGGTGGTACACCTTGATGCGGCGCTGGTAGCGGCTCTCCAGTCGTTCGATCAGGTTGCGCGTGTGCTCATGCAGCCGGCCGGTATCGAGCGTGAAGATTTCGATCTCCGGCACATGGGTCCAGATCAGGTCGGTGAGCACCATGGCTTCGGCACCGAGGCTGCTGGAATAGACGACCTTGCCGTAGTCGCGCTGCGCGGCTCGCAGCAGAGCGAGCGAGCCTTCTGTTCTGCTTTCAATGGACATGCGCCATTCTCCTGAACCACCTCATAACATAGGGACATCAGTTGTGGCAGGATGCGCCCCTGACCGGCATTTTGCCGCATCGGAACAGTCACAGGAACACCATGACGGGAATCTCCCTCCGCCGCCTGCGCCAGGACGTGCACGTCCGGGCACTGACGCGTGGCGCACGTCCGCACCACGAGCAGTTCATCCAGCCGCTGTTCGTGGTCGAGGGCATTGCACAGCGGGAGGCCATTCCGGGATTGACCGGCGTGTACCGGGATACGCCGGTCTCGCTGCTCGCGCAGATCGAGGCGGATCTCAATGCGGGTTGCAGCAAGTTCCTGCTGTTCGGCGTGCCGGCCACTCAGCAGGCCCGCGACATCGACTGGTCATTCACCTCCGGGCAGATCGCGGCGATACGCCAGCGCTTCGGCTCGGACGTGTGGCTGGCGGTGGATGTATGCCTGTGCTCTTCGACACCGCATGGCCACTGCGGCGTACTGAACGATTCACACGACCATCTCGACAATGCCGCCAGCGTGGACGAGCTGGTGGCCGCGGCGCTCTCCCATGCGCGCGCCGGCGTCGACTGCGTGGCGCCCAGCGACATGATGGATGGCCGCATTGGCGCGATCCGTGGTGCGCTGGATGCCGCGGGTCTCGAACGAACGGTGTTGATGAGCTACGCGGCCAAGTTCCACTCGAACTTCTATGGTCCCTTCCGCGTCGCGGCGGACTCGGCGCCGAAGGGTTCGGACCTGAAGCTCACCGACCGGGCCAGTTACCAGATCGATCCAGCCCGCGCGAACGATGCATTGCTGTCGGTGGAACGGGACGTGCGTGAAGGGGCGGACATACTGATGGTGAAGCCGGGCATGCCCTACCTGGACATCCTCGCCGACCTGTCGCGCCGTTACGCGCAGCCATGGGCCGTCTACGAGGTGAGCGGTGAATACGCGGGCATCGAGCTGCTGGCCGAACAGGGCCTGGCGAACCGCGTGAACGCGCACCTGGAAGCCTGGAGCGGATTCCTCCGCGCCGGCGCCTCGATGATCATCAGCTATGGCGCACGTCACGCCAGGGAGTGGCTCGGTCGATGAGTACCTCGGATTCGCTGTTTGAACGGGCCAGAAAGGTTTCCCCCGGTGGCGTGCATTCGCCGGTGCGGGCATTCAAGGGCGTGGGCGGCACGCCGCGCTTCATGACCGGCGGCGCCGGCGCGCTGATCCGCGACGTGGATGGCCGCGAACTGGTGGATTTCTGCATGGCTTTCGGCCCGCTGATCCTGGGCCACGGCAATCGCGCGGTGCGCGACGCGGCGGTGGCTGCCATCGATCGTGGCTGGAGCCTCGGCACCGCCGAACCGTACTCGCTCGCACTGGCCGAGTTCATCACGACGCGCATACCGTGGGTGGAAAGCATCCGCTTCGTGAACTCCGGCACCGAAGCGGTGATGTCGGCGCTGCGGGTGGCACGCGGCGCTACCGGGCGCGATGTCGTGCTGAAGTTCGACGGCTGCTACCACGGCCATACCGACGCGATGCTGATCCGCTCCGGTTCAGGCCTGGCCGAGGCCACCGAGCCGGACAGCGCCGGGCTGAACAAGGGCACGCTGGGCGGCACACTGGTCGCGCCGCTGGACGATGAGCGCGCGCTCGAGACCATCTTCGCGAAGCACGGCGCGGAAATCGCCTGCGCCATCATCGAACCGCTGCCGGCCAATTACGGCCTGCTGCCGCAGCGTCCGGAATTCCTGAAGACCCTCGCCGCGCTGTGCCGCAAACACGGCGCACTGCTGGTACTCGATGAGGTGATCAGCGGCTTCCGGCTCGGCTTCACCGGTGCCGCCGGACTGTACGGCATCGAGCCCGACCTCGTGACCTACGGCAAGGTGATCGGTGGCGGGTTCCCCGTTGGCGCGTATGGCGGCAAGCGTCAGTACATGGAACTGGTGGCACCGGCCGGACCGGTCTACCAGGCTGGCACGCTGTCGGCGAACCCGGTCGCCATGGCGGCAGGCCTTGCCACGCTGGAACAGCTTGCCGACGGCACGGTCTACGCGCAGCTGGAGAAACTGGGCGCGGATCTGGAATCGAAGCTCAATGAAATTCCCGGACTCACGGTGCAGCGCGTGAGTTCGCTGTTCTGGCCCTACCTCGCCAGCGGTGTCGCGCCGCTGCGCAGCCTGGCTGACCTGAAGGCCACGCCATCGGCGCCCTTCGGCGCGGTGTTCCACAAGGTGCTCGATTCCGGTATCTACCTCGCACCCAGCGCCTTTGAAGTCGGGTTTCTTTCCGCCGCGCACGACGCTGCGCATGTGGAGAAGCTGGCGCAGGCGCTGCGCGCCGCGCTGGCATAGCAACTAGCCGGCCGGGCGCAGCGCATCGACCAGCGCCTGCTCGAGCGCCCTGGTCGTCGTGAATCTGCGCAGCTGGCTGGTGTTCCAGTCCAGGACGAGCTTGCCGGCATCGATCAGCACCAGCCGGTTGCAGCAATCCGTCACGAGGTCCAGCGCGTGGGTGGCCAGCAGCACGGTCAGCCCCTGTTGCTCGACGCGATCGCGCAGGAACTGCTTCAACACCAGTGCGCTGCGGATATCGAGGCCATTGAACACCTCGTCCAGCGCCAGCAGCGATGGTTCGGTCAGCAGCGCCAGCACCACGGCAAGTTTCTGGCGGGTCCCCAGCGAGAGGTTGCGGATGAGTTCATGCTCATGCGCCAGCAGGCCGAGGTCCCGGCACAACGCCTCGCTGGCAGCCGGTACCTGCTCTGCGCCGTGCGCGTTGGCATAGATCTCCAGGCACTGCCGCAACGTGAGAAAGGGTGGCAACTCATCCGGAGGCACGGCATATCCGGGCAGGCGGCCCCGCCAGCTTTCCAGTGGATAGAGCAAGCCACCTTCCAACCGGACCTCGCCGCGTGCGGGCGGCAGACGGCCGACAATGCACCGAAGCAAGGTGGTCTTGCCGCTGGCATTGGGCCCCACCAGCGCCAGCCATTCTCCACGCTGCACCATGAGTCGCGGCGCACTGGCGGCAAGCCGGGCACCGAAACGCAGTTCCACCGCATCCAGTTCAAGCAGGGGTTCGTTCATGACGGTGCTCTGCTGGATCCAGGCACGAACACCCGCCCGCCCACCCAAAGCGCCGCAATCGACAACAGCGCAGCCAGGATGACGTAGCGCCACACCAGCCAGTAGAGCCGCAACGGGGCAAGCCTGGAATGCGGCATCCATCTGCGCAGCGTCACCACGGTACGGCTGGCCTCGCGCATCCAGGTGGACACATACAGCAGCAACACCCAGGCCGCGATGGCGCCCGCAATCTGCTGCACCAGCGACCCCATCGGCGCGGCGAGCATTACCGGCGTTGCCAGGAAGGCGACACGACGCGCGGGCAGTCGTCGGGAGGTCTGCTGAAATGGAATGCGCGACAGCATCGTCCAGCCACTGACACGCGACGTCGCGCGGGAAGCCGGATCATCCGCAACCCTGCTTCCCGCCATCACATTCCACGCGAACAGTGCGCCGCAGGTCCCGCCAAGCAGCGGGAGCAGCAGCAGCTCAACGAGACCCTGCGTGGATTGCGCGTCGCCCCACGCAAGAATCAACGCGGCGAAGGCGAGGCCAGCCGGCCAACGCGCCACAGGCCACCAGCGGAGCATGCGCAGCATCCTGTCGACGGCGGCCCGTCCGGGCTGCGCGGAAATCCAGGACTCCATATCCCGGCGCGATGCCAGTCCAACGGCCGCCGACCCGACCTGCACGGCCACCAGCAATGCCAGCGGAATATCGATGCTCAGTATCCATTCCAGCACCGCTCGTGCCGGCGCCGGACCGGCGAGGCTGATGCCGGCGGGTACGGCCATCGCGGCAACAAACCAGCACAGCGGAAACACCGTGCGGCGCAAAGGCTGCACGCGCCAGGCATTGAGCCACTGCCACAGCTGCAGCCGCAACCACCACCATCGGGCACGCATGGCCCTATGCTAGCGTGCCCGAGGGGCGAAACTGTTCGGAAAAATCCGCGAAGTCAGGCGCCGTAGCGCCGGCGGGGATGAGTCAGTCCATCCAGGCCCGGCTGGTAGGCCACACTGAACCGATCGAATTGCGCGATCGCCAGCCGGGCATCCTCGCCATCCATCAGTTCGAAGGCATCGAAGCCGCAGCGCGCGAGAAAGTACACCTGGTCGACGCGGACCTTGCCCACCGCGCGCAATTCGCCCTTGTAACCATGACGCTCACGCAGCAGTCGCGCCTGGGTGTAACCACGGCCCTCGCCGGTGCTGCCGAAATGCACTGCAATCAGCGGCAGCGTCGCAATGTAGGGCAGCAAAGGCTCCAGATCGTGTTCCTCGGGCTTCAGCAGCACGGCCCGCGAGGCGGGCGGCTCGCCTGCGGCAATGGCCTTGATGTAATCCGCCAGCGGCAGGATCAGCTTGCCGGCGCCAGCCGCAGCCTCGCTGCCCGCCAGTACCCAGTCATCCTGCGTGACCGCGTGGTCCTTAATGAGCTGCGGCATACACCCGTTCACCGAACGGCTCCACGCCGAGCCGTCGCACCGTCTGCAGGAATTCCTCGCCTTCCTCGCGCTGCTCGACATAGACGTCCAGGATGCGCGCGATGGTCTCGGCCACCTCGTTCTTCGCGACAGACGGTCCGATCACCTCGCCAAGCGAGGAGATGCCGCTGGCCGAACCGCCGAGAGTGATCTGGTACCACTCCTCGCCGCGCTTGTCGACGCCGAGGATGCCGATGTGCCCGACGTGGTGATGGCCGCAGGCATTCATGCAGCCGGACATCTTGATCTCGATGTGACCAAGGTCGTACAGGTAGTCGAAGTCACTGAAGCGTTCCTGTATCTGCTTGGCGATGCCGATCGAACCGGCATTCGCCAGCGAGCAGAAATCCAGGCCCGGGCAACAGATCATGTCGGTCAGCGTGCCGATGTTGGGCGTGGCGAGGTTCAGCGCCTTGAGCGCGTTCCAGGTCTCCACCAGATCCATCTGGCGCACTTCGCCGAGCACCAGGTTCTGGTCGTGTGTGACGCGCAGCTCGCCGCTGGAGACACGATCAGCCAGGTCCGCCAGGCGGTCCATCTGCTCGTGGGTCATGTCGCCGGGTGCCTCGCCGTGAGCTTTCACCGAGACGATCACCGCACGGTAGCCGGCCACCTTGTGTGGCCGCGTGTTGTAGCGATACCAGGCGTGGAAATCCGCGCCCTGACCCGCCAGCACATTGATGTCGGTGAGCTTCTCGTACGGCGGCGGCTGGAAGAAAGCGCGCACGCGTTCGATCTCGGGCAGGGTGAGGTGCAGCGAGGAATCGCGCATGCGTTCCCATTCGGCTTCCACCGCCGCGCGGAAGGCATCCACGCCCTTGGCCTTGACCAGGATCTTGATGCGCGCCTTGAAGATGTTGTCCCGACGGCCTTCCTGGTTGTACACGCGCAGGATGGCCTCGAGGTAGGACAGCAGATGTTCGCGCGGCAGGAACTCGCGGATGCTCTTGCCGATGATGGGCGTTCGGCCGAGGCCACCGCCCACGATCACCTCGAATCCCGTTTCGCCGCCTGGTCCGTGCTTCATGTGCAGGCCGATGTCATGCACCTCGGAGGCGGCGCGGTCGGCGGGCGAGCCGGTGACCGCGATCTTGAACTTGCGCGGCAGGTAGGTGAATTCCGGATGCAGCGTCGACCACTGGCGGATGATCTCGCAGTACGGCCGCGGGTCCTCGATCTCGTCCGGGGCAATGCCGGCGAAATGATCGGCGGTGGTGTTGCGGATGCAGTTGCCGCTGGTCTGGATGGCGTGCATCTCGACCGTGGCGAGCTCGGCCAGCATGTCCGGCACGTCCTCGAGTTTCGGCCAGTTGAACTGCAGGTTCTGGCGGGTGGTGAAGTGCCCGTAGCCCCGGTCGTATTTGCGCGCCAGGTGCGCCAGCATGCGCAGCTGGCGGGTGGACAGCAGCCCGTAGGGAATCGCGATGCGCAGCATCGGCGCATGCTTCTGGATGTACAGGCCATTGCGCAGCCGCAGCGGGCGGAACTCGTCCTCGTGCAGCTTGCCCTCGAGGAAACGGCGCGTCTGGTCGCGAAACTGCGCGACCCGTTCGGCCACGATGGTGGTGTCGATTTCGTCGTAGCGGTACATGGCCGGCACTCTAATGCAGCAGGGCATCCAGCGGGCCCCTTTGGACATTATTTCGACCTGCGGGGCTGTTATGAACCCCCCTAGCCGGTGGTCTGCAACCCCTGTGCGATGCCGCTGACACTGGCCAGCAGGGCCTGGAACAGATCCTCATCCTCGCGCGCGGTGGCCCGCCAGCGCTTGAGCAGGTCCACCTGCATCAGGTTCATCGGATCCACATACGGATTGCGCAGCTGGATGGAGCGCTGCTGGGTGCGATCCCCATCCAGCAACTCGGCTTCATCCTTCACGGCCAGCACTGCCTCGCGGCAACGCCCGAACTCCTCGCGCAGCTGCGCCATGTAACCGCGGCATGGCGCGGACGCCAGCTCGCCATAGCGTTCGGCAATCGCGAAATCCGCGCGCGCCAACTGCCCCTCGATGTCATCCAGCAGCGCCGTGAACAACGGCCATTCGCGGTACAGCTCGCGCAGCGCCGGCAGGCCGTCGCTGGAAATGGACTCCAGCAGCGCGGTGCCCGCACCGTACCAGCCGGGCAGGAAGCAGCGCGACTGCGACCAGGCGAACACCCACGGTGTGGAACGAATGGCGAGCGCGCCCGCGCCCATCCCCTCCCACAACGACCGCGAACCGATCTGCATGCGCTCGATGACATCGATGGGCGTGGCACTGCGGAAGAAGTCGTGGAACTGCTGGTCCACCACGCACAGCGCGCGCCACACGGCCTGGCTGCGCCCAGCCAGCCGCAGGGCGTGTGCATGCTGCGCGGCGGTCTCGCGCGATGCGGTGCCGCGGCGCCGGGCCAGCGTCGCCAGCCCGAGCACGCCGAAGGCCCGCTCCAGCGTGCGCAGCGCGGTGAGACGCAATCCATAGTTCTGGCTGATGGTCTCGCCCTGCTCGGTGATGCGCAGCAGGCCATCCACGGTATCCGGTGGCGCCGTGTGCACCATGGCATCGAGCCTGGCGCCGCCACGTGCCGTGCTGCCACCGCGTGCGTGCTGCACATGGATGACCACACCCGTGGCATCCGCAGCCAGGCGCAGGCTGCGCTGCGCGTCATGGGCGGCGATGCGCATCGCAAGATAGCCGCACTCGCGGCCCGCTTCCGAATAGCCCACCAGCACCGGCTGCGGCGCCGCTCGCGCACGCAGGTGCTCGCGGTAACCTGGATGCGCGAGCAGCTCGCCGAGGATCTCTCCCGCGGCGTTCATGCTCTCGACCGAGCCAAAGAGTGGCGCGAAATCCAGGCCCACGGTGCCGGAGCGCCGGTCATCGACCCCCGCCCAGCGCGCCAGCACCAGCGGCGCAAGGATGTCGTCCACGCCTTCGGCCGCACCCACGATGTAGCTGCCGATGGCGCGCGGGCCGTAGCGGGCGCGGCATTGTGCGGCCGCCTCGAACACCGCCAGCGTACGTCTGGACAGCGCATCCAGCGGCGCGGAGGGGCCCGCGTCGCGACGCAGGATCTCCGACAGCCTGGCGGTGCGCTCGGCACGCGGCCGCTGCATCCAGCCCGTGTCGTCGATGCCCTGGGCGATCACGCGATGGTGCACGTCGGCATGCTGCTTCAGGTCCAGCGTGGCCAGATGGAAGCCGAAGGTGTCCACGCGCAGCAGCAGCCGGCGAACCAGCTGGTATCCGGCATGCACGCCGCGATTGGCCTTCAGGCTGTCCGCGGCGAGCACCAGGTCCGCCCGCAGCTGCTCGACGCGTTCGTAGCCACCGGCATGTCCTTCCCAGGTCTGGCGCAGGCGCTCGGCCACCTGCGCGAAGAACACGCGATAGGGCATCTGGTCGTGCCGCGCCGGCGCGACCGTGCGTGCGCCGGGCAGCAGCACCATGTATTCCTCGATGCGGCGGCGCAGCTGCACGGACACCGGCACACGGCTCGCGCTCTGCGACAGCAACTGCGACAGCTGCTGGCACTCCGCGTGGTACTCGTTGACGATCACCTGGTGGTGGCGCGCCAGCGTCTCGCGGATGGTCTTGGCGTGCACGTCCGGCGCGCCCTGCATGTCGCCGCCCACCCAGCTGCCGAAGCGCAGCACCACCGGCGGATCCACGCCGGAAACATCCTGCCCCCAGAGCTCATGCAGTGCCGCACCGACTTCCTCGTAGAACTGCGGCACGATGCGGTACATCACCTCGGCCAGGTGGAACATCGCGTACTCGCGCTCATCCGCCACATTGAGGCTCTGCCGCGGATGTTCCTCGGTCTGCCAGCCGGCGGTGATTTCCGTGCGCAGCCGCGCCCATACATGGCGCTGCTCGGTGGGATCGAGCTTGGGATTCAACCTGTCGAGCAACGCACCGGCCATGCGCTGCAGGCGCCGCAGCTGCGTGCGCCGCGTCGACTCGGTGGGATGAGGAATGAACACGGGTTCGATGCTGAGGCTGCCAAGCAGCTGCAGTACCTCCTCGAGCGACACGCCCTGCGCCTTGATCTGGGCCAGCGCATCCTCGATGCCACCGGGTTGCGGCTTGCCGCCATCGGCGAGGAAATACTCGCGGCGGCGGCGGATGCGGTGCGCCTTTTCGGCAAGATTCACCGCCTGGAACCACGTGGAGAAAGCGCGCACCAGATCGCGCGCCAGTGCCGGCGGGCGTCCAGCCACGCGCGCCTGCAGCTCCAGCGCGCTGTCACCTTCCTGGTCACGGCGTTCAATGGCGGCGCGGCGATCGCCCTCGACCAGCTGGTAGAGTTCCTCGCCACCCTGCTCGCGCAGCATCTCGCCGATCATCATGCCCAGCTGGTGCACGTCCTCGCGCAGTGCCAGGTGCTTGGTCGGAAACTGGATTTGATGGCGGTCCACGGCGCAGCGATTCTACACTGCGCGCCTGATGCCGCCTTCCCGTCCCCGCCATTCCAGCACCGGCTTCATCTTCGCTGGTTGCGCCGCCCTGCTGTTCGCCAGCAAGGGGCTGTTCGTCAGGGCGCTGGCAGCGCGCGGCGTGGATTACCTCACCATGACAATGGTGCGCGGGCTGCTGGCACTGCCGCTGTTCGCGGGCCTTGCGCTGTGGCGCGGCGTGGATCTGCGACGTGCGCCGCCGCGGCTGCTGGTGCTGGCCGCCCTCGCCGGCTCGCTGGGATATGGCGTGGGAGCGCTGGTGGATTTCCGCGCGCTGGAGCTGATCGACGTCAGCGTGGAGCGCGCGCTGCTGTTCACTTATCCGGCCATGATCGTCGCCTGGCAGGCATTCACGCGGCGCCGGCTGCCCCGCCCCATGATGCTGCTGGCACTGGCCGCCACCTACGGCGGCATCCTGCTGGTGGTGGGCGGCTTCGACGCCGCGCTGTGGCGCCAGAATCTGCTGGGCGCACTGCTGGTGCTCACCTGCGCGGCCTGCATGGCCTGCTATTTCCTGCTCGGCGAACGCACCATCACCGCGCTTGGCAGCAGCGGCTTCGCGCTGGTGGCGCTCAGCGCGGCCGCCGGCTTCGTGCTGGTGGGGTTCCTGGCTTTCCGGCCGATGACGGCCGTCACCACGCTCGATGGCCACGACTGGCTGCTGCTGGTGGCGCTGGCGGTGCTGTGCATGTTCGTGCCGACGCTGTTCCAGGCCGGCGCCATCAGTCGCATCGGCGCCGCACGCGGCGCGCTTGCCAGCACCATCGGACCGCCGGCGGCATTGCTGCTGGGCGTGATGTTGCTCGGAGAGCGTCCCGACATCTGGCAGCTGCTGGGGACCGGGCTGATCGTGGCCGGAATCGTGCTGATGGCGCGCGACCGTCCGCGGGGTTAGCCGGAAGCGCGCGCCTTCAGCAGTGCCGCCAGCGCGGGCTTGGTGTCGAGCAGGATCTCGGTGATGGCCTTGCGCTCCGCGGCCGTCAGGCGCGCCGCGATCCCCGTGGTGTCCTTGCCCTGCAGCACCTCGACGATGCGCTCATTGACGTAGTCGAGCGCGAACTGCGGCAGGCCGTCGAACTGCTCCGAATAGATCATGTAGCTCAGCGGGTACCGTGGCAGTCGGGTGGTCAGGTCCAGTTCGCGCAGGCTGCGACCGCGGGAATCCCTCGGCCCCAGCTTCGCGAAGCGGGCGGCAAATCCGTTGCCGCTTTCGATCCGGTGTCCGTATGGGGCGGCATCCTTGAAGAACAGCGCACGCACCAGCGGCTCCATCATCTGCTGCACGCGCTTCTGGTCGGAGGGATTCACTTCGTCCCAGCTGCGCGGCGTGGTGATGCTCGCATCGTCGGCGCGCGACATCACGGTCCGCACCTTGTAGTTCACCCGCGTGAGCATGTTCTGCAGCGCAGTCTGGTGTTCCAGCACCAGCAGCGCCACCACGTCGCTCTGGTCAGTGGGCCAGCGCGAAACGTCCAGGTAGTCCTTGAGGCTGGCAAGATTCATGCGCTTGCCCTGCAGTTCGCGCAGGCGCTCGCCGGCGCGCTCCTCACGCAGCGGCAGGTTGCCGAAGTGTGACTGCGTGCCGGTACGGCCAGTGACGTACCAGCCGCCCCAGCGCTCGGCGATGGGCGTCTTGTCGTCGGTCTCATCGGCTGCGGTGTAGGTGCGGGTATCGAGCGGGTTGTCCACCGGTGCGGACATCACCATCACGCGCGGCACGCCCCCACCAGTCATGGAGAAAGTGTCGTGGCAGGACAGGCAGCGACCACCCTCGCGCTCGATGTGGGTTGTCGTGCCTTCCTGGCGGTTGTCGAAGGCGTAGAACACCGCGCCCTTCTGGCTGTCGATGCTGGTGATCTCGATCAGCGGCGTGTCCTGCACGTAGCCGACATAGGTGTCGTCATTGAAATAGACGGCGCGCGGCGTGCGCGCATCGATGTGCTCCACCTGCAGACTGGTGCGCGAGAACACCAGCACCTGCGAATCCGTGTCGATCTGCAGCGCCTGCAGCAGCGAGCGCAGGTAACCGAAGCCAGGCTCCCAGGCCAGCTTCACTTCCCCGCTCTGCATTTTCTGCTGCAGCTGCCAGATTCGGTTGTGCGTGGCAGGTCCGGAGTAGCCGATTACCGGGTATTCCTGGTCGTAGCGGACCGATGTCCGCAGGCGGTCGAAATCCGCTGCGGCCGCGATGGCTGTGATCCCCAGAACTCCCGCAAGCGCCAGAATTTTGAATGAGTATTTTCTGTGCATATTACATGGACCTGCCAGGCGTCCGGGAGTTCCCGACAGGCGCCGACATCCATGTTCAACCGGCCAACAGGATGGCCTCGGCATGTTCAATGGCCTGTGGCTGCCCATAAACCACCAGCACGTCCCCGCCCTTCAGCACCGTATCGGCTTCCGGTTCGCGGCCGGTGATGCCCTGCCGCCGCAGCGCCGTGAAGGCCACTTCGGCACCATGGCCGCGCACCTCGGCCAGCGTCCGCCCCACCGCCCATGCCCGCGGCGGCAGCACGATGGAGGAAATGCCCTCCTCGCCGGGATCCCCCTCGACCGCGCCGCCCGGGGTGTAGGGCAGCAGCACATTGCGCAATGTTGCATATCGCGCACGACGGATTTCATCCATGGCCACGGCCACGCGCGTATTGGACACATTCAGCAGTACGAGCGTCTGCGCCGCCAGCATCAGGCTGGCCTCGAAAGTCTCGGGTACCACTTCGGTCGCCCCGAGCGCACGCAGCTCGTCGATTCCCACGTCGTCGGCGGTACGCACCAGCAGGGGCACATCGGTACGCAGCGCGCGCACGGCGCGCACGATGGACATGGATACCGCCGGGTCGGCGAAGCTCACCACCACCGCGCTGGCGTTGGCGATGCCGCAGGCGGCCAGCACGTCCTCATCCGAGGAATCACCGTAGATGACGGCATGGCCCGCCTGTCGTGCCGGCGCCACCTTGTTCGGGTCCAGGTCCACCGCGATGTACTCGAAACCCTGCGACTCCAGCACCCGCGCGATGTTCTGCCCGACGCGGCCATAGCCGCACAGGACCACGTGCTCGCGCCGTGCGACCTCGCTGGTCGCGGCATCCTCGCGCTCGATGGAGCGCTGCGGTGGTCCCCGCTCTCGCAGCAGGAAGCGCGCCATCGGCTTGTTGTAACGGATGCCGAACGGTGCAACCAGCATGGTGATGACCAGCGCCAGCAGCAGCGGCTGGACCACTGAATTGGGCGCGATGCTGTTGGGCGCCTTGATCATCAGGGTCAGCAGCGCGACACCGAACTCCCCACCTCCCCCCTGCAGCAACGCGGTGCGCAGCGCCTTGAAGTTAGAATTCACGAAGCCCCGCACGGCCAGCGTGGCGGCCAGCACCTTCAGCACCACCATCCCCACCACGGTGGCCGAGATCAGCCAGAACTGCTGCGCGATCAGCTGCACGTCCAGCAGCATGCCCACCGAGATGAAGAACAGGCCCAGCAGCAGCTCGCGGAACGGCCGGATCACCGCCTCCACCTGGTGCCGGTATTCGGTTTCGGCGAGCAGCATGCCGGCCAGGAACCCGCCCAGTGCCAGCGACAGCCCGGCATGCTCGGTGATCCAGGCAGCCCCCAGCACCACCAGCAGTACCGCCAGGGTGAACAGCTCGCGCACCCGGCTGCTGGCCATTTCCACGAACAGCGGCCGCATCATGTAGCGGCCTGCGAGCAGCACCACCAGCAGCGCGACGAAACCGCTGCCCACCGCCTTCATCACGGCCATGAGGTCGAAACGCGCCGGGGTGCCTTCTGCCAGCGTGCTGGCCAGCGCCAGCAGCGGCACGAACGCCAGGTCCTGGAACAGCAGGATGGCGAAGGTGAGGCGGCCATGCGTGCGGTTGAGCTCGGCCTGCTCGGTGAGCTGGCGGATCACGATGGCGGTGGAAGACATCGACAGCGCACCACCGATCACGATCGAGACCAGCCAGGACAGACCCAGCAGCCGGCCGATGCCCACGAACAGCGCCACCGTGATCAAAACCTGCGCCGCCCCCAGGCCGAACACTTCGCGCCGCATGGCCACCATGCGCGGCCAGGAGAACTCCAGCCCCAGCGTGAACAGCAGGAAAACCACGCCGATCTCGGCCAGCTGCTGCGTGCGGCCTGGATCATCGAGGATGCCGAGCACATACGGCCCGACCAGCACGCCGACAACCAGATAACCCAGCACCGGGGGCAAGCCGACGCGACGGGCGAGCGTGACCACCAGCACCGCGGCCAGCAGCAGCGCGAGGACCTGTGTCAGTGGTTCATGCAGCATCGCCGGGAGGATAGCCGATGCGCGGCATGCGCCGCTGCTCCGGCCGCCCGCGCTCAGCCGGGGAAGAACTCGATGGGCTTGGTGAAAGTGGTGGTGATGAACTTGCCGGCGGGGAAGCGGATCAGCTTGACGCGTGCCACGATCTTGCGTTCGAGATCCTCGTCCTTCAGTTCGCTCGACACAATGCGGCAGGCCGTGACTTCACCCGATGGCGCCACGGTCACTTCCAGCACCAGCTTGCCCTGCAACTCGGGCCGCTCGCGCAACGCCCGTGTGTAGAGCGCGTACAGCGCGCCCTTGTTGCGATCGAACTCCTGCTCGAAACTTTCCTGGCTGCGTTTGCCGGAACCATCAGCGCTCTGCCCGGTTTTTTCCGGACCACTGATGGCAGCCACGGTGGAATTCACGGTGCCCGCGCTGTGCGTGCCCAATGCACCGGCGCCACCGCCAAAACCGGCGCTGCTGCTGGCGGCAGCCACGCCGCCGCTGCCGGCGCCGGCCCTGATGCCGATCAGCGAGCGGTCGGAGCGAGCATCCGCGCTCACCGCACCCCTGGTGAGATTGCGCGTGTCGCTGGGCTGATCCACCGGAAAATTACGCTGCAGGTCGGCCAGCGCGCTGCTCACATTCGCCAGCCGCTTCTCGGCTTTCTTGCGCGCCTCTTCGACGCGCTGCTCCGGCGGCACGGGCTTGGGTTCTTCCCTGGGCTTTTCTTCCACGGGCGGGGGCGGCGGAGGCGGTGGTGGCTTGGGCTTCTCCTGCACCATCAGGCGCGCCAGGCGTTCAGGCACCACCGTCGCGGCCGGCTCCACAGTGGGCTTGGGAATCCACGGCACGATGGCCGCGACCACCAGCACTATCGCAAGGCAGGTCAGCATCACGCGGCGGAAGCGCTGGTGCGACTCCTGGGTGTCCTCCCAGGGCAGTTCGAAGCGGCGGTAGTAAGGTGCGAGTATCACGATTGCAGTCCTGCCACTACTTCGCCTCGCCGGCGCCAGGCTCCAGTGGCTTGTCCTTCTCGACTGCCGCGAAGGAGATCTTCGCGTAATCGGCACTGGTAGCGGTCTGCATCACCTTCTTCAACACCTCGTACGGCAGCGATTTGTCCGCCATCACGGTGATCTCCGGCTCCGCATCTTCACTTCCGCCGATGCGCGGCCGCTTCAGGATCTTCTCCAGCGGCTTGAAGACAGGGTCCTTGCTGGCGCGCACTTCGGCCATCGAGGCCACGCGTTCACCCTGCACGAACAGTTCGTCGCGGGTGGCCATCACCACCACTGTCTGGCGGGGCTTGGCGGTGACCACGGATTGGGGAATCTCGATGCCCTTGTTGTTCTGGACCACCTCGACCTCGGTGGAATACACCAGCAGGAAGGACACCAGCACCGACAGGATGTCGATCATCGGGATCAGGTTCAGCTCGCCCTGGGCGCGGTTGCGATAGTGGTGGGTCACCATGCGGCGTGCGCGGTTGGACATCATGGCTGGGCACTCCCCGCAGGCAGCTCGGCATCGCCGAGCGAGACATCCGGGAACAGCGCCAGCTGTACCAGCCGGCCATCCTGCCGCTGCTCGACGATGCGCACGGTATCCATCACCTGCACCAGGTCGTCGAAGGGCACTTCCGGTTCCATCAGCAGCGTGGCCTCGGTCGTGTCCGGGAACTGCGCCTTGATCTGTTGCAGGTAGGTGGATAGGGCTGCAAGGTCGTAGGGCTTGCCTGCTTCGGCGCGCGGGAACGCGCCACCGCGCAGGGGGCCCTGCTTGCGATCCTGTACCGTGAGCCCGGTCTTGCGCAGCACTACCTCCAGCACCAGCCCCGGCGGCAGGTCGGTGGGGGTGGAACTGAGCGTCGGCAGCTTCAGCTCCATGATCACCGTGCGCGAGAACACCGCCGTCATCAGCAGGAAGGTGACCAGCACCGTGAAGATGTCGATCATCGGCACGAGCAGAAGCTCCGCGGGCTTGCGGTTCTTCCGTTCGATCTTGCGCATGGCATAGCCGCGACGCATGGCGATCCCTTACTGGGGTTGCGGGGTCAGGCCGTTGCCGGGCCGCCTTCGGGGCGACGTTCGACGATGGAATTCAGGAACTTCACCGATGCCATCTCCAGGCTGTCCACCAGTTCGGTGGTCTTGGTCTGTATCACCGCATGGATGACCAGGAAAGGCACCGCGGTCATCAGGCCGAAAGCCGTGCAGTTCATGGCCTCGGAGATGGAGGCCGACAGCAGGTTGGCCTTCTCCGCCGGATTCACCGTTGATACCGCGCTGAAGGCCTGGATCAGGCCCATCACGGTGCCCAGCAGGCCCAGCAGGGTCGCGAGGTTGGCGAAAGTGGCAAGGTAGTGCGTGCGCTTCTCCAGCCTCGGCACTATGCCCATCAGGCTTTCCTCCATCGCCTTCTCCACGTCATCGCGGCGCTTGGCGCCCTGGATGCGCGCCAGGCCGTAGGTGAGGATCTGGCCGATGGCGGACGGCGACTGCGAGGCGGCCTGCGCCGCGCCACGGAAATTGCCGGCGCCCAGCAACGGTTCGATCTGTTTCCACAATGACTGGTTGCGGGCGCGTACCCAGGTCAGCGCCAGATAGCGCTCGATGGCAATGCCTATGCCGAGCGCTGCCACTACCGCGATCGGCAGCATGAAATAGCCGCCGTCCCGGAAGAACTTGGCGATATGCGGAATGATGTCCATCGAGAGGCTCCCTGACTAGTACGGGGCTGAAGATCCAGCGTCCAAGATGTAACCCTTGCAGCGCTTTTGCTGCGATCTATTTCTCAACACCTGGTACTACCTTTGGATCACTCCCGGGTGTACCGGCGGTATCTGGCTTGAGTGCGTCGTGATAGCGGTTCTGTCGCTGGAACACGTCACGGTCCACCGGCGCCAGCACTTCGTCCAGCAGGCTGCGCACCGGTTTGCCGGACAACTCGCCCAGGTCGGCCCGCTTCCAGGGGACCACATACAGCACGCGCGGCAGTTCCCGGTTGCCCGTGATCTGCGTGGCATCCAGCTCGACGCGTTCGCCTTCCGGAGCTGCCGGTCCGGGTGGATCCTGGGGTTTTTGCGGAGCCGGCTTCAAGGGAGTCTGCTCTGCCGCCGGCGCCGTGCCCATGGCGCCACACGTCACCAACGCGATGAACAATGGCAGGAAGTACTTCATCCGGCCTCCGTCGTCTGGGTTGCGGGCTGGGCGGCGCCGCGCTTGTCGGCGCGCTGCTTCACGTCGGCGATCCAGCTCGTCACCGGCCGCTCCTCGCCGGTGATGGTCTTGTACTGCTCCAGTGGCTGCACCGCCCCGGCCGGGTCATCCAGGTAGAGGTCACGCAACACGCCAAGATTGCGCAGGGCCGGCGCAAACTGTGCGTCGATGGCCAGTGCGCGGGTGTAGGCATCGGCCGCGGCGGTGAACTCGCCGCGCTGGCGCAGCACGATCCCCAGTTCGTTGAGGGGTGCCGCACTGGCAGGTGCGAGTTCCACGCTCTTGCGCAACTCGGCCGCGGCTTCTTCCAGCTTGCCGGCATCGCGCAACTGCACGCCGCGCTGGTAGGCGGAGGCGGCCTCGGGTGCGAGTGCCAGGCCCTCGCTCCATGCCACCGGCAATTCAGTCTTGCCAAAGCGCGCCGGCAGCAACTTCGCCAGCGCGGCGAAGCTGGCCTTCACGCCATCGTCGTACAGGCCTTCGCCGGCCCGCGCGGCATTCGCTTCGTGCAGGGCGATCGCCTGTTCCTCGATGGGTGTGACGCGCTCTTCCAGCAGCAGGTCGTACTGTTCGCGCTCCTCGGCGGACATCTTCTTCGGCCGCTCCGAAGCGGTGAGGTCCACGGCGAGCTGGCGATACAGCTCGGCGATCTCGAAGCTGGCCTGGGTTGCGACTTCGGCGATGTTGTAGTCGGCCGCCGCCTTGTAACCGGCCAGCGCTGCATCCAGCGCATTGCGCTTGGTCTTCAGCGATTTATCCAGCGGCAGCGACAGCTTCAGCGCGCGGAAGCGGTCGCGCTCGGGCGCCGCCAGTGCCAGGCTCGCCTTCGCGGCCAGGAAGCGCGTGCGATCGTTGCGCGCCGCCCCCGCCGTTGCATCGGCCTTCACGATTTCCTTCTGCCAGTACGCGACGCGCTGGGCGTTGCCGACCTTTGCCGCGTAGTCAGCCAGCTTCTGGCGCGTCTCGATGCGCTCCGCCACCGGCGTGGGGTACTGGGCAACCAGTTTCTCCAGCAGTGCCACGGCACGCGCGGTATCCCCGCCCTTCTCGTACTGTTCGGCGGCCAGCCCCATGGCCTCGAGCCGGACTTCCGCCGGCTGGTCCGTGGCGGCGGCGATGCGCTCAAATTCGGCCGCGGCCGCCATGCCGCGCCCGGCCTGCGTGTACGCCACGGCGAGTTTCTGGGTGACCTCGGATTGCCGCGGACTCTTCGGATAGTCGCGCCGGTAGCCTTCCAGCACGTCGATGGCACGGGGCCAGTCGGTGAGCTTGATCAGTTCGGCAGCGGCATCGTAGCGGGCTGTTTCCACCGCAGCCGCGCCCGGAGCCACGATGCCCACGCGCAGGAATTCATCCACCGCGCCGCGCGCATCACCCGCTGCTCGCCTGGCCTCCGCCTGACGATAGACCGCCACCGAGAGCTGATCGGTCAGGGTCCTGGTCAGCTCCCGGTCGCCGGCGGCCAGCGTACGCGCCTGGCTCCATGCGCTTTCCGCGGCGGCAAACTGCCCCTGGTCGAACTGCGCCTGGCCAGTCACGCTGAATGCAATGCGCCGCTGCGCTGGCGTGGCGGGCGGGTTGCGTGCCAGCAGCAATCCGGCGACTTCCAGCGCGCGCGGCAGGTTGTGCGCCTGGTACAGCTCCTCGGTGGAACGCGCCAGCACCCCGGCGCCATCCGGATGCGTCGGGAATACCTGCGCGAAGCGCACCCCGGATTCGATGCCGCGCGTATGCCAGGCGGCGCGCTGCTCCGCCGGCAGCAACGCCTCCTGCTTCTGGTACGCCGACAGCGCCGCGTAGCCCGCCTTGGCGGCTTCCGGTCCTGGCGTGTAGGTATAGGCCGTGCGTTCGTATTCATCCACGGCATGCGCGAAGTCGCCGCTTTCGAACAGCGCGTCGGCGAGGTGGAAATTGACCTGCGGGGCATCCGCATCCTGGGCGAAGTACTGCAGTTGCATGCGATACCACTGCGTGGCCTGCGCGTAGTTCGCGGCCTTGTCCGCACCGGCACTGCCTTTCTGCGCCTGCGCGTGATGGTAGGCGGCCAGATCCGTCAGGTGGGTCTTCAGTTCGCCGGCGATCTGCGGGTAATCCTCGCGCCTGTGGTTCTGCCAGAAGGCCGTGCCGAAGTTGTAGTTCTGCACGTACTCGCGCTTGCCGTCGATCACCAGTTGCGGGAAGCCGCCCTTGCGGTAGGCCTCGATGGCCTGCGTGGTCAACAGCGGCGAGGCTTCATCGTAGGGCGTACGCGCCACGAAGGCGCGGTAGGTGTTGGCGGCATCCTGATAGCGCTGCTTTTCCACGTACAGATCGCCCAGCCGCGAATACAGCAGCGAGGTGTAGGGCGGATTGCCCAGCCCGGTCACGAAGTCGTTCAGCGGCGCGATGCCCTCCTCGTTGGAGAAGGTCAGGCTCATCACGCGCAGCGTGTCCTCCACCAGCTCGCGGTCGGCACGGCCGAGTTTCTCCAGCGGCCGGTAACCACGCGCGCTGTCGTCGCGCAGCTGACCGTCCAGCAGGCGCGCAAACAGCGGCAGGCTTTCCCGGTTCAGGTTCTGCTTGAACAGCGCCCAGCCCTGCTTGTACAGGCCCTGCTGGTAGTACTCGCCCACGCCCCATTTGGTCACCTCGGCGTAGGCAGCCTCGGCTTCGTGGTAGCGGCGCGCCGAGAACAGCAGCTCGCCGCGGCGGAACTGGACTTCGACGATGCGGGGCGAGCTGGGATAGCGGCGCACCACCTCGTTCAGCGATGCCAGTGCCTTCTCCGGTTGTCCGGTGGTTTCATAGGCGCGCGCCAGCTGGTACAGCACGCGGTCGTTGTGCACATAGTCCGGATGCGCCTGCAGCAGCTGTGTGTACAGGCGGATGGCCTCGGCGCCACCCGGATCGATGGCCGAGATCTCCGCCTCGGCGCGCGCCAGTTCGCCACCTTCCAGCGACAGGTCACCGAGGCGGCGCAGCGCCTCGGCCTGCAGCGCCGGATCGACATCCTTCAGTTCGAGGAATTGCCGATAGTTCTCGATGGCCTTGTCCGCGCTGAGGTCGGCCGGTGCATCCTTGCGGATCTCCACCTTCCTCTTCTGCAGATCCTTCAACGTCGCGGGTGAGCGCTCGTCGGCCTTGTCCGCAGCGCCGGCGCACGGCGCCAGCGCAAGGCACGACACCAGCAGCGCCAGCGGTGCGCGACCTGCGTTCATGGTGTGCCTCCGGATGGCGCCGACGGCGCGGGCTGCGGATGCTCGCCCTGCACGGCGCGGTCGTAGATGGCGGCCAGCGCGAAGCGGGCCTGCACCTCGTAGTCCGCGATGCGCTGGCGCTGCGCTTCGAGTTCGCCGGCGGCAATCCCGGCCAGCAGCGTCTCCTGCGAACCAGCCGCGGTGTCGAGCCGCGCCCGCAGCGCCTGCATGCGCGCCTGCAGCGCGGCCACGCGCTGCGCGAAATCGCCCGTGGTGGTCGGCGCCGTGCGACGCGCCTCTTCCACGCGCAACCAGCGGGTCTGGCTCTCCGCGATCAGCTTGTCGAGGCTCTGCAGCTCGCGGCGCTGCTGGTACAGGCGCTCGGGATAGGCATCGCGCATGTCCCAGTACAGCACGCCCTTGATCAGCTTCAGCTTGTCGCGCAGCGCGGCGGTGGCTTCGTTCTCCGGCTGGGAAAGCAGCGCGACTTCCATGTCGGCGATGCGCTGCCATTGCGCGCGTTGCTGCGGCGAGCCCAGTTCGGCCACATCCTGGTGGTTCACCACATCGTTGATGCGCCCGGCCACGACCTGGCGGCGCGCGGCGAGCCGTGTCAGCGCGTCGCTGCCCAGCAGCGCCGCGGTGCGCGGGGTGCGCTCGGCGTAGGCGCGTTCACGGGTTTCGATCATGTCGTTGTAGACCGCCATGTTCTCGTCCCAGTGCGCCAGCGTGGAACCGAGGTAGGCCAGGTCGCGGAAATTCTTCAACCCTTCCTGGAAATCGTTGCCCGCCAGCACCGGATACAGGTAGCGGGATTCCGGTGCATCGGGCAGCGTCTGCAGCTGCCAGAACCAGCCACGCTGCGGCGAATTCACGTCATCGGCACCGACCAGCTCGCGCGTCAGGTTGCCGCCGCGGATACGTTCCAGCGCGGCGTCGATGCGACCGCGCTCACCGGCGAAGGAAGTCAGCGCCTGCTCGTAGTGCTCCACGGCCTGGCCATCGGCGCCCAGCTGCCCAAACGCGTAGGGCACGGCGAGATAGGCCTCCTGCACGGCGGCATCCAGCAGGTTGCGGTCGCGCAGTTCGGTCCATGGCGTCAGCGCATCTTCCTGCTTGCCCTGCGCGGACAGCGACCAGCCCAGTCCCAGCAGCGCCCGGCTGGACTGCGGACCCTGCAGCCGCACCCGCTCCAGCACCGGCTGGGCGCGCGCGGCATTGCCGGCCTGCAACCAGGCATATCCCTGCGCGACATTGGCCTTGTCCTTCAGCGCCAGCAGTTCCTCGTCGCTGCTGTCCAGCTGCCCGACAGCTTCGAGGAAGGGCACCGCGTCCTCCAGCCGGTCGGCGCGGGCCAGTGCCACGCCGAGGTTGAAACGCGCGTACTGCATCCAGCTGCTCTCGCTGCGCCATTTCGCCAGCACGTCGATGGCGTCGTCATAGCGCTGCAGCTGCAGCAGCGAGTTGGCTTCCAGATGCACGCGCTCGGCCTGCTGCGCGGGCGACAGCGCCCCCTCGACCTTGTGCAGTGACTCCACGCTGCGCTCGAAGTAGCCGCGCGCATACCAGACCTTGGCGAGATAGAACCAGGCCCGCGACTTGACCCCGGCAGGCACATTGTTCGCGGCCAGCACGGCCTCGAAGCGCCGGCCGGCCTCGTTGTGCATGCCCAGCTGCAGGAACAGGCCGCCGGCCAGCAGGTCCGCCTCGGCCTGGTGATGTGGCAGCCGTTGCCAGTGATCGTAGGCTTCCAGCCGCGTCAGCGCGTCCAGGTCCTCGCCCATGAAGTACTGGAACAGCACTTCGCCGTAGTGAAGGTCCTGCACGCGGGTGACCGGCAGCTTGTCCGGCGCCTGCGGCTCACGGGCATGCGGGAGCGCCGGCGCCAGCAGCAGCGCTGCCGTGACTGCACCCGCGATGGTGGTCCGGCGCAGCATCGGTCGCGCTATTCCCAGTCCCGGATCTCGAACTCAGGCTGGCGTCTGACCTGCCGGTCCGAGATCTTCAGTTCCAGGTATTTCGCGCCGACGGACTTCTCGAACTTGAGTTGCGCGCCGCGTGAGTAGTCCTGACCGTTGGGGCCCTTGCCGGTGAACAGCGCCACGGCTTCGTGGCCACCCACCTTCAGGTTGCCGAGGTAGAGCCGCTGCACGCCGCCCTTCAGCAGCGCTTCGGCCTCACGTGGCGTGTACAGGTGGCGGGCAACCTGCTTGTCGTCGACGCGCAGTTCCACCGTGTCGAGCGCGAAGAACTCGCCCACGTCCATGGACAGGAACACGGCCACCTGGGTGTTGGCGGGGAACAGTAGTTCCTCTTCCAGCACGAACAGGTCGCGGTTCAGTTCCACCGCCTCCTTCTTGATCGACTGGATTTCCTCGTCGAGCGCGCGCGTGTCGGCGGGTTGCGCCGCCGATGCCACGCCGGTGTCGGGTGCGCCGGCGGCGGCAGCCAGCGGCGCGAGCAACGCAAGCAGGACGGCCGACAGGATGTGGGAATGCTTCATGTAGTGCCTTGGGTTCGCCGTTACTCGTCGAGCAATGCCTTGACCTGCTCCAGATACTCCGCCTCGCTGCCACTCTTGTAGTCGCGTGCGGCCCAGCGGATGGTGCCGCCGCGATCCACCAGCAACAGCATCGGCAGGTTGTCGACGCGATAGTTGCGCGCGACTTCCTTGCCGGGGTCCAGCAACACCGGGAACCCCACCGGGTGCGCCACCGCAAAACGCGCTGCCGCAACCGGATCATCGTCGACGTTGACGGCGAGCGCCGCGAGGCCGGCGGACTGGTAGGTATGGACCAAACGGCTCACGGCACCGAGCTGCGGCCCGCACTGGGTGCAGCGGCTGCCCCAGAACGCGAGCACGACCACCTGGCCGCGATACTCGGCGAGGCGGAAATTGGTGCCGGAGGTGGCCTTGAGGGTGAAATCAGGCGCGCGGCTGCCCAGCAGCCTGTAGGACTGCGCGCCTGGCGCCGCTGCGGTGACGAGCAACAACGCCACCAGCATAAACAAGGAGTGTCCCGCGTTTCGCACAGCAGCAATCACCACGCCATTTAACAGTAACTACAGAATAGCCATCCCAAGCGGCGTGGCAATGACTCTGTTCACAGACGCTCAGGACTAAACCAGCTGCGTGAAGGCAGTCCAGCTGTCCAGCTGTGAACCGAGACCGTTGCTGGGGAACAGCGTCGACATCTGTCCCTGCTGACCATGCAGCGCGAGATAGTTCAGGATCACCACCTCGACCAGCTGGTTCACGGCGTTGGCGCCGGGATGACTGGTGGTGGCCACCGAACCATCGGCGCTGAACCAGCCGATCTGGTTGCGCGGCACGCCACCGGCGGCGGTCATCATCACTGGCGGACCCGACGGACGGAACACCAGCATCACCGAAGCGGCGGTCGACTGGTTGTCGCCGGTCCACACACCCTTGCCACGACCACCGGTGGAGTTGTCGATCATGCCGTTGGAGTTCAGCGAACCGTCGCTGAAGATGTAGATCATCAGCGGCCGGCCCTTGCGCGCGGCGTATTCCAGGCAGGCGCCGATGCACTGGCCGACGCGCTCGTCGCGCCCCTCGCCAGTGGCGCGCTCGCCGGTGTGGTAGTCGAAGCCGCCCATCTGGATGGTGCCGGCGCCGGCGTTGCCGTCGATCACCATCTTCATCACCGCGGCGGTCTTGCGGAATTCGCCGTCACCGCTGTACTCGGCCTGCGTCCAGATGCCGGACGGACCGACGATGTCGGCATCCAGGTCCGGGTTCAGTGAAGCCGGATCGTTGAAGCGCTCGGCCAGGTATGCGGACTTCACGTAGCCGCACTTGTTGAACTCCTTCAGGCTGGCGTCATCGGCGAGGCCGGTGCTGACGCGCCCATGCTTGCGATGTGTCATCACCGCCATGGACTCCATCACCGACACCGCATCGGCCGGGTCGCTGAACAGCGTACCCAGCTCGCCGGTATCCACCAGGCCAGTCACATCGCTGGCGCGGTCCACCTTGGTTGGGCGAATGCGCGGATCCATCATCATCACCGGCGCCACGGAATTGCCGCCGGAATCCGAGCTCACCGAGCCGATCAGCGTCAGCAGCTCGCCACGCGCGCCGGTCTTCGCGATGCCGTACATCGGGTTGTGCGGATTGTTGCCGGTGTCGTTCTCGGAACGGGCGGCAATGATGGCGCCATTGGTCCTGGACGCGGTGGACGCGCCGGTGGCGCGACGCTTCATGCCGCGCAGGATGGCGCTGTCGATGTGGAAGGCCACGCCGAAGCTGGCGTCGATCTGGTTCGCGAGGTTGGGCGTCATGTTGCCCGGCAGGCCGAGCTTCGAATAGCCGGCGGTGGAGAGGAAATCCAGCTGTCCGCCCTGCTTGCCGATCAGCACGTTCGAACCGGCGAGGTTCGCGCCACCGGACAGGTCGAAGGCGATGAAGGGCACCTTGCCAGCACCGCCAGTGAGGCCGCAGTTGTCGAGGCCAAGGTAGTCGAGGTTGGTCCTTACATCGGCGCGCGCGCTGCGCGGCGTGAACAGACCCAGACTGGGTACGATGACCGCGGCCGCGCCGGTGATCAGGCCCGCGGAAAGCATCTCGCGACGCGTGACCGGACGGCGATGGTCGCCGTGCAGGATGGGCTCGTTGAGACCGCGGGCCTTCGGAAGCTTCTTGATGTAGCGCATGGTCTTCTTTGCCTCTAGAGGATCTCGAGGGCGCCGCTGCCCAGGGCCGCCGCGCAGGCCGCCTTGGCCACGATGGCGCTGCTGGCGCCGGGCTTGGCGGAAAGCTTGTCGATCAGCGCGGACAGTTCGGCGCGCGCCTCGCTGTCGCTTGGCTGGGTGGCGAGATCGACGCCATCCTTCTGCTGCAGCACCTTGGTGAGCAGCGGCACCAGCAGGATGTCCTTGCCGGCACCCGCGAACTGCGTGGCCGGTGCCACACCCATGTTGAGCTGCGGGAAGAACCCCTGGCGCGTGTTGGGGGTATCCACCATCACCGAACAGTACTTGATGGCCAGCTGCGCGACGCCGGTCTGGTGCGAGGCCAGGAAGGCCTGCATGTTCGGCACTGGTGGCAGCTGCTGCTGCACCTGCAGGTAGGTGTTGCGCACGCCCGTGTTGGTGGTGGGCACACCCGTGATCAGCGACATGCTCTGGTTCAGCTGCTCGAAGGTGCGCACGCCGATGTCCGACTCGGGCGCGAGATCGACCGCCGGAGAAGGCACGCCCACCGCCGGCGTACGCACATGCGTCTGGCCGGCGATGCGGTCGAAGCTCAGGAAGAACTTGTCGGCCACGGGTCCCTTCTGCAGCGCGATCACCGTGCCGGTGGGCGACAGCAGCTGGCCGTTCTCCGGCGAGTAATTCGCGTCGGTGACATTCAGGTCGAGGTTGGCGTAGGCCTGGCCGTTCAGCGCTTCCACGCCGTTCACGCCGATGCGCAGGCCCTGGATGGGAATCGTGCCCGGGCGGAATTGCGGGTCCAGGCTCACGAAGGTGGGCTTGGTGAACAGATAGCTGTAGCTGTCGTACTGGCTGGCCTCGAACATCACGTAGGTGTGCGGCCGGGCCATGTCCCCACCGATCAGTGCGGTGACGTCGAACAGCAGGAAATAGCGTTCGCCCACCCCGGCGGCGAAATTCTGCTGGACCTGCTCGGCATTCAGCGCATGGTCGTGGATGGCCACGAAGCGCAGCACGCCGGTCCACTGGCGGTTGTTGGAGGTTTCGTTGCCCAGCACCAGGGCGAAGGTGTTGTCCCAGCCGGCCAGCGTGCCGCCGGCGCGCGTGTCCGCATCGCCGGTGAAATTGCCGTTCACGTAGATGCGGCGACCATTGATCGGGTCGTAGGTGAGCACGACGTGCTGCAGCGCCGCCTGCGCATCGCGGTCGGCATCGCGGGTCAGCAGCGACGGTGCGCCGTTCGCGCCGGTGGTGGTGGAACGCGCCAGCGCCTCGTACTGGTAGGCACGCTGCGCCAGCGTCACGTTGCGCGTGGCCGCACTGCCGGAGTAGCTGACGATGTACGCATCTTCCTGGGACACATTGGCCGGCGCGGCCCAGGCCTCGATGGAGTACTCGCCGGTGGCCTTGATGGCATTGGACAGCTTCGCACTCGCCAGCACGGTGCCCTGCGCCTTGCCGCCCGCCTTGACGTTCACGCCCCAGCCACCCACCCATTCGATGTTGCCGGACATGGTGAGATTCAATTCGGCGCCCTTGCCACCGGTGTCGTAGATGGTGTCGCCGCTGCCGGTCTTGAACTCGTACTTGGCGAGGATGTACTGGTCTATGCGGTTGCCGCCAGAGGCGACGGTGCCGTCATACAGGCCCAGCGCGCGGCTGATCTTCAGCAGCGGATCCACCGGCGTCGCCTGCACCTGGTTGGCGAAGGCTGCGATGGCCGCCTCCATGGTGACGGCGTCGTTCGCGCAGCTGGAAGTCCAGCAATTGTGGGATTCCTCGCGCAGGCGGATCACGAAGCGCGAGTTGGCCGGGTTGTCCAGGTCGATCTTGGACTGCGCTGCCGCATACGCCTCATTCACATCGGCGCTGGCGAAGAACGGCGACTTCGGATCGGCCGCGGTGGACTGGTGGCAGCGCAGGCACTTGCCCTGACCAGGGCCGGTGCCGTTGCCACGCAGGATGGGCCACACCGTGCTCTGGAACATCGACGGCGAGATCGGGAAGCTCTTGCTGTCGCCAACCACTTCATCCGGCGGCGCGGTCAGCTGGATCTGCGTGCCCTGCGTGGCTGCCGAGCCCGCCCAGTTCTTGATCCACACCGTGAGGATGTCCGCGCAGGCCAGCGAGCTCGCCTGCCAGCAGTTGTGGCCGCCGGCCACATGCGCCACCAGTGGCGACTGGTCGGGCTCGCCCAGGTTCACGTACGGCAGGATGGCGTCGTAGGCGGCGTTCACGTCGTTCGGGTTCGCGAACAGCGGCGCCTGGGTGGTGCCATGGCAGCCGCCGCAGCGGTTCAATGCCTTGGCGTTCTGCCAGAAGTTGACGCGGAAGGACTGGATGTCCGCGTTCAGCGGTGCGGGGCCGGCATAGTCGTCGCCGCCGCCCTGCTGGGTGGGGTTGTTGTTGAGCGTGGTGGCGGCACCGCCCGAGCAGGCAGCCAGCAGTGCAATGGCCGCGCCAAGCAGCGTGAGTCGCAGGGTATTCATGCGGTGCATTACCTCAATTTCCCTTGCAGTACGCGGCGGTGTAGGCGAACGCGTCCTTCATCCTGTAACCGCCGGCCTTGAACTGGGCGATGACCGAATCCACCGCGTTGCGGTCCGCGGCATTGACCGGTGGATGCAGGCACACGGTCTTGAAGACCTTCTCCACCTGGCAGCGCGCGAACTGCTCGCTGTTGGCGAGTTCCGTGCCCATGGATTTCGCACCGTTGCCGCTGCCGGGCAGGTTGCTGCTCCAGCCGTACACGCTGTTCTGGCCCTGTCGCCAGTAGTTGTTCCAGCCGTCGTTGGGCGTCACGTAGCCGGGCTTGAAGTTGTCGGAATTGATCAGGTACTTCGGCTGCACGGTGCCCGGGGTGTAGGTGATGCGGCCCGCCGCCTCGTCGTAGTTGTAGTACGCGAAGGCCTGCGCCAGCGGGTCCATGCCGGTGTGGCAGCCGATGCAGTTGTTCAGGAACACGCGCGAGTCGCCACCCGGTGAGCGGGCCACGTCCTGGCGCACGCGGTCCGGCGGCAGCATCACGTCGTGCATCTGCTCCATGTCCTTGCACATCTGGCTCATCAGCGTGAAGCGGAACATGGCCCGGTTGGTGCCGGCGATGAAGAAGGACTGCGCGGCGGCACGCGTGGTCATCACACCGGCGGTGGCCGCGGCGGGAAGGCCGGTGTGCTGCGACTGCGTGGAAGCCACCAGCTTCGTGGCATCACCCAGGTTCACGTCCTGGTCTTCCATCTGCTGGTACAGGGTGTTGTTCGATGGCGAGTACGCCGGGAGCCCTGCGCCGCCCACGTACAGGATGTCGCCGGACAGCACCTCACGGTAGTCCACGTCATCGCGGATGATGCCGATCACCGTGGCGGTGTAGTCGTTCAGCGGCGCGAACACGCTCTGCTCGCGATTGGTCCACGGGGTGATCCAGTTCTTCAGCGTGGTGGTGTAGAAGCTGGAGGCCTGCATGGCGATGCGCGCGGCACCGGTGGCATTGCCCTGTGCCACCAGCTGCTCCATCTGGTCCAGCGTCGCAGCGGTGGGCGGCACGCCGGCGATGCGGTCGTGGATGCGCTTGGCCTGTTCGCGCGGCCCCGCTTGCGCGAAACCTGCCGTGCAGGCGAGCAGCGCGCCCATCGTGGCAACCAGAATCCTGCCTGAGTTCACTCGCATCATGAGAGACCTTCCTCGAAAGGGGCCGTTGGGTATGCATGGCCATGCCGTTCCGTGGCGGCAATATATCGGCCGGTACATCACTCCCAGAATGTCTCAAACGACCGACGTCGCCACGTGCAGACAGCACAGGCCCATGTAAGAGAGCGCATATGATTTGCCCGCATTGGGAGTCGTGTCACAGCCGCGTGGCTGGCCGCGCGAATACTTCAGCAACGACCCGCGGGGCGGGTTCGAGGGCAGGTCCAGGTGAACAGAAACACGGCCGCGTCTTGCGCAGCACACGGCATGGTTGCCGCGAGCCTGATTGCCCTTGCCGCCTGCAGCAGCGGTGGCAGCGTGGATATCGGCAAGAGCCAGGGGGTGGACCCGGGCACCGTCGATTTCCCCATCGCATATGTAAAGCATTACTTCGATGCGGAAACGCTGCCGGACTTCGACGAGCTGAACAATCCCGGCCGCACCCGCTTCGCGGTGCCGGATGCCGACCTGTTCCTGCGCAGCAGCGCGAGCCCGTCCGCAACGGAAATCGACATCACCGGCGGCATCACCAGCAACGGCAACTACGACATCAAGGACGTCGAGGTTTCACTCGACGGCACGAAGCTCGTCTTCTCGATGCGCGGCCCGATTCCCGCGAATTTCAACCAGCGGCGGTCGCCGTTCTGGACCATGTGGGAATACGACATCGCCACCACCAGCCTCGCGCCCGTGATCGACACGACGCTGTTTCCCGAAAGCAGCAACGACGTGTCACCGCACTACCTGCCCGACGGCAGCATCGTGTTCTCCTCGACGCGCCAGGTCGGGTCCAAGGCGGTGCTGCGCGATGAAGGCAAGCCCGGCTACGAGGCGCAGTTCCAGGGTGCCGGCGAAAGCGCCTTCCTGCTGCATGTGCTGAGTCCGGATCGCCAGACCATCACGCAGATCACCTACAACCTGGGCCATGACCTCTGGCCGGAAACGCTGCGCGACACCACGCCGGTGGCGGCCAACCCGCAGGGTGCGGGCTCGATTCCGCGCACGGGGCGCATCCTGTTCAGCCGCTGGGACAGCTCGGGCGGCGGCATGAGCCTGTACACCGTGAATGCCGACGGCTCCGGATTGCAGCTGCTGTACGGTGCCCGCAGCCATGCCGCGGGCGTGGCCGGCAACGACGTGCAATTCACGCGGCCGCGCGAGATGGCTGATGGCCGCATCCTGGCGCTGATGCGCCCGTTCGACGAGGACACCGACCTCGGCGGCGACCTCATGATCATCAACGCCAGCGATTACGTGGAAAACACGCAGCCACTGGCCAGCAACACCAGCCTCACCGGTCCTGCGCAGCGCCGCGTGACACCGAACGACATCAGTACCATTGCAGGCCCGTCACCCGGCGGTCGTTTCCGATCCGCCTATCCTCTGTGGGACGGCAGCGGCCGCATCCTGGTGAGCTGGTCGCTGTGCCGGCTGCAGGACAGCACTGCCGCAACCCCGGTGCCTCTGGCCTGCACCAGCCAGCGCCTGAACGAAGCACGCAACAATCCCGACATCGTGCCGGCGCCGCCGCTGTACAGCGGTTTCATCTTCAATCCCGGCGACAACACCTTCAAGCCGCTGTTCCTGCCGGTGGAAGGCGTGATGGTTTCTGACCTCGTGGCCGTGCAGGCGCGCGCGCCACTGTGGGTGAAGGCAACCGGCACGGCGCGGCCGCTGCTGGCGGACCAGGGCGTGGGAGTGCTGAGCATCCGCAGCGTGTACGACTTCGATGGTGCCGCGTCGCACACCACGCAGGCTGGCGGCAGCGTGAGTTGCCCCGCGATGAGCCGCTCCATCGCCAACCTCGCGAACCCGATGGTGTGTCTGCCCGATGACCGCCCGGCGCGCTTCATCCGCATCGAGGAAGCCGTGCCGCGCTATGACCGGCAGCTGGACATGACACTGCCGGACATCAATTTCGGCACCGCGGTGGGCAGCGGCGTGGGCTTCATGCGCACCATCCTCGGCTACGCACCCATCGAGCCGGATGGCTCGGTGAGCGTGCGCGTGCCGGCCAACGTGCCTTTCACCTTTTCCATCCTGGACAAGGACGGGCGCCGCCTGCCCAACTTCGCTGCGCATGGCCCGTGGCTGCAGCTGCGTCCTGGCGAGGAGCGGCATTGCAACGGTTGCCACGAAGCGCCCACTGGCACCGCCATCGAGCGCTCGCATGGCCGCGACGGCACCAGCATCTCGGCCTGGGCCGGCACTGATGCAGGCCTTGCCTTCCCGAACACCATACCTGCCACAAGCGTGATACCGCAGACCGGCGATACCATGGCGCTGGCGCGCGCGCGCACTACCTGCATCGGTGGCGGGGCCTGTTCGGAAATCCCGCGGGTGAACCTGCTGGACACGGATTTCTGGAACACGCCGGATCCGGTGGCAGGTCCGTCGGTATTGGTAGACCTGCGTTACGGCGGCGCCAATGGCGTTCCAGTCGCACCCACCAGCGCAGGCTGCCAGCTCAACTGGAGCAGCACCTGCCGCATCGAGATCAACTATGAAACGCATATCCATCCGCTATGGCTGAAAACTCGCCAGGTGACGGATGCCAATGACCCCTCGATAGTCCTGGCGGACTACACCTGCACCAACTGCCATGCACCGGCCAACCCCCAGGGCATGGCACAAATACCCGCAGGACAACTGGACTTGACGGATGGCGATCGTGACCCGACCACCGATCACAAGAACGCGTACACCGAGCTGGTCACCGGCGGCAACCGGCAGGAGCTCGACGCCAATGGCGTCGTGACCTTCGTCACCATCCTGGTTCCCAATGGCGAAGTCGATCCAGTCACGGGCGAACCCATCCTGGTGCCACAGCAGGTGCCGGAGTCGGCGCGCATCGCGCCGCTGTCGGCGCGTGGCTCGCCGCGCTTCTTCTGCAATAATGGAAACAACAATCCGTGCGTGGCACGATTTGGGCCCGGCGGAACTCACGCTGGCTTTCTGATGTCCCCCGGCGAATTGCGCCTGATTTCCGAATGGATCGACATTGGCGCGCAGTACTTCAACAACCAGTTTGATCCCGGCGTTCCGCTCAACAACTAGCGCGCTGCCCGCGTTGGCCCTGCTGCTGCTCGCCATGCTGGGCAGCGCCACGGCGCGCGCGGCCGGTTCGGATGCCTTGCAGCTGTTCGTGGCCGATGCGTATCTGGAATTGCGCGAAGGCCCAGGCCGCGGCTACGCGGTCACGCAGGTGGTGCCGCGCGGCGAAGCCGTCGAGGTTCTGTACCGTCGCACCGAATGGTTCCGCGTGCGCACGCGCCGCGGCATCGAAGGCTGGGCAGCAGAGGACGCCATGCGCCGGATGCTGCAGCCCGATGGCAGCGTATTCAGCTTCGACTGGGGCAACCGCGCCGGCTTCACGGCGCATGACTGGGAGATGGGTGTCGCAGCCGGCGACTACGGCGGCGCCACACTGATCGGCGCCCACCTGTCGTACTCGTTCAACGAACAGCTGTCACTGGAGCTCACCGGCTCACAGTTCCTGGGCAATGCCAGCAATGGCTACGCGGCCGAACTGGGCCTGGCGCATGTCTACCGGCCGGACTGGCGCCTGTCGCCGCTGCTGACACTGGGTACGGGAGCCATCTGGATCAAGCCGCGCTCCACTACCGTGGATGCGATCGATCGCAACGACCAGACAGCCTATGTGGGCGCAGGCTTGCGCTACTACCTGACACGGCGCTTCTTCCTGCGCGGCGAATACCGGCACCACCTGGTGTTCACCAGCCGCGATGCGAACGAGGAGATCAAAGAATGGAAACTCGAGCTCGCCTTCTTCTTCTGACGCTGCTGGGCAGCGCATTGGGCACCCTGCCCGGCTGTGCCTGGATGGGCCGGGGCGGCGAGCCCGCAGCGGAACAGGCCAGCACCGTGCCGGCCGATCCGGCGCAGGAAGAACCCTCGAAACGCCCGCCGCGCGTGATCGAGCCCGAGGTGGCGCGCCGCGAGATCAAGGTCGCGAAGATCGATGCGGACAACATCGAGATCGGCGGCTACTACGGCTCGCTGTCCATCGAGGATTTCGGCACCAATGCGGTGTGGGGCATCACCGCCGCCTACCACGTCACCGAAGACCTCTTCTTCCAGGGCAGTTACGGCCGTTCCACCGCCGGCAAGACCAGTTACGAGACCCTGGGCGGCAATGTGCAGCTGCTTACGCCATCCGAGAGGCGCTTCACGTACTACAGCCTCTCGCTGGGTTACAACATCTTTCCTGGCGAGGTGTACATCGGTCGCAAGCTCGCCATGAACAGCGGGCTGTACGTATTGGGCGGGATAGGCAGCGTCGACTTCGCCGGCGATCAACGCTTCACGGTGAATTTCGGCGCCGGCTACCGGCTGCTGCCAACGGACTGGCTGGCCATCCACATAGACGTGCAGGACCGCGTGTTCCAGTCGGACCTGCTGGGCAGTGACAAGCTCGTCAACAACCTCAGTGCCGGCATCGGATTGACCGTTTTCTTCTGAAGCCCATGGAGGCTTGGACATGAACACGACATCGATCTTCCGGCTGAAAGCAGTGCGCGCGTTGCTGCTGGCGCTGATCGCGGCCGCGCCCGCGCTGGCTATTGCCCCGGCTGGCCCTGCACCCTCCTTCACGCTGCAAAGCATGACCGGCAAGACCATCAGCCTGGACCAGTACAAGGGCCAGGTGGTGATGATCAACTTCTGGGCCAGCTGGTGCGGTCCCTGTCGCGAGGAGATGCCCATCCTCGACAAGCTGCATGCAAAGTACAAACCCATGGGCTTCACCATGGTGGGCGTGAACGTCGAGCCGGATTCGAAGCTGGCCGTGGACTGGCTGAAGGCCACGCCTGTCACCTTTCCGATACTCTTCGACACCAAGAGCGAAGTGAGTAAGCTCTACAAGGTCGCCGGCATGCCGAGCACCGTGATCGTGGACCGCAAGGGCAACCTGCGCTGGCTGCATCGCGGCTACAAGGCCGGCGACGAGAACGAATACCTGGACCAGATCCGCACGCTGGTGCGCGAACAGTAAGGACGAACGCTTGAAGAAACGCGGTTCATTGCTGCTGCTGGCGGGTGCCGCGTTGCTGGTGTTGCAGGGTTGCGCTTCCCTCGAACCGTGGGTGAAGCCCTATGAGCGCGAGCACCTGGCCGATCCGGTGATGTCGCTGGATCCGGACCCTGTGTCTTCCTCGTACATGGACCATGTGTTCGAAGTGCGTGAAGGCGCCAAGGGCGCAACCGGCGGCTCCGGCGGCGGTTGCGGCTGCTCGTGATGGCAGCGCGCGCCATACGCCTGGCGCTGCTCCTGCTGCTGCTCCCCGCGGCGACGCAGGCGGGCGTGCTGGCCGAAGATCGCGCCGACATGATGTACCACCGCTACCAGGGCGGCGGGCTGACGGTGCAGGGTCCATCGGTGCTGGTGCGCAAGAAGTTCGGTGAATCCTTCGCCGCCACCGCCAACTACTACGTCGACGCCATCAGCAGCGCCTCGATCGACGTCGTCGTCTCGGGCGCCAGCCCCTACAAGGAGCGGCGCGACCAGAAGAGCCTGGCGGTGGAGTACCTGCGCGGCAAGTCCACGTGGTCGGGCAGCTACCTGACCTCCAGCGAGAACGACTACAAGGCCAGCACCTGGTCGCTGGGCGTGAGCCAGGACATGTTCGGCGACCTGACCACGGTCAGCATTGGCTACTCGCGCGGCAACGACACCATCTGGAAGATGATCGACGACGGCAGCGGCGACACCATCAGGGACCCGGACTTCCGCCGCCAGGTCGACCGGCACAGTTATCGTGTCGGCGTGACGCAGGTGCTGACGCGTGACCTGCTGCTGTCCTTGAACTTCGAGACGGTGACCGAAGAGGGTTACCTGCAGAATCCCTACCGCTCCATGCGCTACCTGCCCGCGCCCGGTTCGCCGGTGTCCGCGCGTGCGCCGGAGATCTTCCCCAGCACGCGCACCGGCAACGCCGGCTCCGCGCGGCTGAAGTACTACCTGCCCTGGCGCGCGGCACTGGAAGGCCAGTACCGCTACTACGGCGACACCTGGGACATCCGCGCGCATACCGCGAAGCTCGAGTACACCCACCCCTTGAAGCGCTGGAATTTCTCCGGTTCCTACCGCTTCTACTCGCAGAACAGCGCGGAATTCTTCAGCGACCTGTTCCCGGCCATCGACGCGCAGAACTTCATGGCGCGCGACAAGGAAACCTCCGCGCTGAAGGGCCACACCATCGGCCTCGGCGCCGCCTACGAGTTCCCGGTGGACTGGGCCTCCTCGTGGCTGAAGCGCGGCACGGCGACGCTGCGCATCGATCACATGATGATCGACTACTCGCAGTTCAGGGATTTGCGGCCGGACAGCGTTGCAACAGGCACGCAGCCCGGCAACGAGCCGCTGTATTCGCTGAGCGCGAACATCATCCAGTTCTACCTGTCGTTCTGGTTCTGAAGGGCGTGCCTGCCCTCCGGGCCGTCACGACCTCAAGATTTCGCGCGCAACCGCGCGGCAGAACCGAGGTTCAGCGTCACCCGGTTACCGAACCAGCTTGCGGGAGGCCGGCTTCAATGTCCGGGTCACGCTGCGATGACCACGCTCATTCTCGCCAGCGGTCTTCTCGCCGATGCGCACCGCGGTGAATGACTTCAACGCCAGTGCGTCGACGGCGGATTCGAAAGCACGATAGTCGGCGATCAGCTGCTTGCCGAACTGCGTGAGACGGGTACCGCCGCCGTCCTTGCCACCCACGGAGAGTTCCACCACCGGATCCTGGAAACCTTCATTGGTGGCGTGCAGCAGCAGCCAGGCGCGGCGATAGCTCATGCCCAGTGCGCGCGCCGCGGCGGACAGCGAACCGCTGCGATCGATGCCCTCCAGCAATCCGATCTTGCCCGGCCCGATGGAACAGGTACCGGAAAAATCCAGGCGAATGTGTGCGTGTGGCTTGGCCATGGGCTATATTCTCATGTACATAACGTAGATCGCAACGATGAATATCCGTCTCCTCACTGGCCTGCTGCTCTGCCTGCTCGCGGCCACCACCAGGGCAGCCGAGCACGTCGTCACCGTGTTCGCAGCGTCTTCGCTCACTGATGTGCTGGACGAGATCGGCAAGACCTACACCGCAGATACCGGGATGAGCGTGCGCTTCTCGTACGCGGCCAGCTCCGCGCTGGCGCGTCAGATCGAGTCCGGCGCGCCAGCCGAGGCCTTTGTTTCCGCCGATCAGGTGTGGATGAACTACCTGGCCGAACGCAGGCTGATCAAGTCCGCCACGCGTACCAATATCGTCACCAACTCGCTGGTGCTGGTGGCCCCGGCAGACAGCACCCTGCAGTTGAAGATCGTGCCGGGCTTTCCTCTGGCAGGAGCGCTGGGCAAAAAGGGCCGCATCGCGACCGGCGACCCGGCCACCGTACCCGTGGGCAGATATGCAAGGGACGCGTTGAATGCGCTGGGCGTCTGGACCAGCGTCGCCACTCGCATGGTGCCCGCGGAAAACGTGCGTTCGGCGCTCAATTTCGTGGCGCTCGGTGAGGCGCCAGTGGGTGTCGTGTATGCCACGGATGCCAGGGGCAACGCGAAGGTACGCGTGGTCGACACCTTCCCGGCCAGTTCGCACGAGCCCATCGCCTATCCCGCCGCGGTCACCATTCGCGGCGGCACAGAAGCCAGCAACTTCGTGCAGTACCTCAGCGGCGGAAAGGCGCGCGCCATCTTCCTCAAGTACGGATTCGGCGTTCCATGAGGCTGGCGCCCGCGGCGCTTCGCTTCAGGGCTTCGAGTACGAGATCCGGTAGATCAGGTTCGCGCCATCGTCGGTAAGCAGCAGCGAACCGTCCTTCATCACCGTGATGCCCACCGGGCGACCCCATGCGCCGCCGTCCTCGGTGATGAAACCGGTCATGAAATCGATGTACTCGCCGGTGGATTTGCCGTTCTTCATCGGCAGACGCACGATCTTGTGGCCGGTGCGGAACGCGCGGTTCCATGAGCCGTGCAGCACCGCGAAGGCTTCACCCACGTACTCGCGCGGGAACGCCGAGGCACCACTGGTGGCGTTGTAGAACACGATGTTGGTGGCGGCCGAGTGCGCCTGGAACGGCACGTCCGGCACCAGGGCCTTGCCTGCCAGGTCCGGGCGATGGTCCTTCAGCCGCGGATCCTCGTTCCTGCCCATGTAGTACCAGGGCCAGCCGTACCAGGCGCCCTGCTTCACCGCGGTGGCGTAGTCGGGCACCAGGTCATCGCCGAGGTTGTCGCGCTCGTTGACCGTGCACCAGACGTCGCCGGTGGCGGGCTGCAATGTCATGCCCACGCAGTTGCGCAGGCCAGTGGCCCAGGTCTTGCCCTTCGTGTCGCCACCCACTTCGTACACACGCACCATGGCGCGGTTTTCCTCCGGACCCCAGGCAGCGCCAAGCCCGTGCTGCGTTTCCCAGGCCTTCACTTCATCGGGAGTTTTCTTCAGCACGCCGTTCTGGCCTTCGCCCACATTCGACGCGGAACCCACCGACACCCAGAAGCGCTTGCCATCCGCGGCGAACACGATGTCGCGCGTGTAATGGCCGCCTGCGCCTACCCGCGACAGTTCGGGGACGACCACTTCCGGTACCGCGGAGGCCACGGTGTCGCCCACCTTGTAACGGTAGCGCACCACGCGGTTGACCTCGGAGATGTACACCCACTGCGGGTTCGCGCCAGCGGGCTGCAGCGCGATGCCATAGGGCTGGGCCAGTCCCTGGGCGAACACCGTGGCGGTGGCGGTCTTGCCATCGGCACTGGGCCGCAGCACTTTCACGCGACCGCTTTGCGTCTCGGTCAGGAACACATCGCCATTGGGCGCAACGAACATCGCGCGCGGACCGGTCAGTCCGGTGAGGAAGACTTCCACCTTGAAACCCGGCGGCAATTTGAGTTCGGCACCAGCGGGCTTCGGGGCCACCGATGGAAAGTTTGTCGCCGACGGCGTAGCGCCCGGAGCGGGCAGCTTCGCGACATCGATCTTGTGCACGACGCCGGGAGCATCCTTCTTCCAGTCCGCGCCTTCCTGCGAACGGGCCGCTGGTGGCGCTGCACCGAATCCACCGCCGCCGCCGCGGGGGCCACCGCCGCCACCTGCGGTCAGCGTGCCATCACGCAGTCCCTTGAAGTAAGCCACCAGGTTGTCGCGATCGGCCTGCTGCGGCACCGGTATGACCATCGCCGAACCCGGCACCACCGTGGTCGGTGCCGCGAGGAAGCGCGCCAGAGTGGCTTCATCCCATGTCAGGCCCGACGCCTTCAACGCAGCGGTGTAACCGCCGTATGGCGAAGCTGCGGCCTTGCGTCCGAGCACGCCGGCCAGGGAAGGTCCCTGTGCACCGCCGTTGTCGTTGGCTTCGGCGCTGTGACACAGCAGGCACTGTGTGCGGAAGAAATTGCGCCCCGCTGCGGCCGGATTGGGTGCGCCCGCGCCGCCCGGCCCTGGCTGCGCGCCAAACGATGGCGCACTCGCGGCGCCCAGCAATGCAGCGACCACCAGCAGTCTGTATGCGTTCATGTTTCCCCCGAAACGGCAGTGCATTCACGGCAGCGGAACAATAGTGGCACGCGCCATGTGCCCGGAAATATAGTTCAAACGGATTGCACCCGTCGGGGAAGTAACTCCCTCGAGCGAAATCTCAGGCGCCGGCTTCGCGCTGCTGCAGCTGTTCGGTGGATTCGGCGGGCAGCACCAGTGCGCCCTTCCCGTACTGCAGCAGTGCAGCGAATTCCTGTCGCGCAAGAGCCGGGCTGTGCAGGAAGCCCTGCGACTGGTCACAGCCCATCTGCCACAGCAGATCCAGTTCCTGCTGCTTCTCCACGCCTTCGGCGACGGTGGTGAGGTTGAAGGTGCGCGCCAGCACGATGATGGTCTTCACGAGGCTCGCGCCCAGCGGACTGCCCACGGACTGGGACACGAAGCTGCGGTCGATCTTCAGCGTATCGATGGGCAGCGAGGCGAGTCGGCTCAGCGAGGAATAGCCAGTGCCGAAATCGTCGATGGCGACGCGGATGCCAGCGTGACGCAACCTTTTCAGCACGCCGACTTCGGCGACCATGTCGTCCTGCAGTACGCCTTCGGTGATCTCCACGTCCAGTCCGGAGTCACGGCTGGACCAGCCCGACACCGCCTTCATGAACCGGTTCTCGAATTCCGGATGGCGCAATTGCGTGGTCGCGATGTTCACCGCCACCCGGATGGGCGGCAGCCCGGCCCGTGACCACTCCTGGCAATCGCGGGCGGCCTGTTCGACCACCCATTCGCCCACCGGCACGATCAGGCCAATGGACTCCAGCAGCGGCAGGAACGCGCCTGGTGACACCAGCCCGTCCTCCGGGCTGCGCCAGCGCAGCAGCGCTTCGGCACCCTCGATGCGCCGGGTCACCACATTGACCTTGGGCTGGTAGTGCAGTTCGAATTCGCGCCGTTCCAGCGCGAAGCGCAGGCGATGTTCCAGCGCCAGGCGGCCCACGTTCTCCGAACGCGCCGCAGGGTTGTATTGCACGTGCTGCTCGCCGGTGACGCGCGCGAGCCGCAGTGCCGCCTCCGCGTTCTGCACCAGCGCGGTCGCATCCGCCCCGTGATCCGGGGACAAGGCAAAGCCGGCGCGCACCGCCACCGGGATGCGGCGCCCCTCGATCTCGAATGGTTCGCCGAACAGCTTCTGCATCTGCTGCTCGCCCACCGTACGGATCTCCTCGCCGTTGCGCGCGCCCTGCGGCCGCAGCAGCGCAAAGGTGCCGCCACCAAAGTGGGCGATCTGGTCGTTCTGCGGAAAATGCTTCTTCAGGCGGTCCGCGACATGCTGCAGCAGCAGGTCACCGGTGCGGCGCCCGAAGGAATCGTTGATGAGGCTCAGACGCTCCAGGTCCAGCATCACCACCGCGTGCTGGGACTGCTTGCCACCCTTGCTCACCGTGCGGTCCACCCGTTCGCAGAACAGCGAACGCTTGGCGAGGCCGGTGTGCGGATCGAAATGCGACAGGAAGCGCGCACGGTTGTCGCGCTGCAGGTACTGCAGGCCGAAGGAGAGGTTGCCGGCCACCTCCCGGATCATGCCCAGTTCCTCCTCGCCGATCGCATCCTGGTCCCGCGCCGCCAGCAGCAACACGCCGATGGGTGTGCCATCCACCAGCAGTGGCAGCACCACCACCGAGCGCAGCCCGACGCGCACCATCAGGGAATCGAAGCGGGCAGTCTCCTCGGCTTCGGTGGTGTTGTTGCACACGAATTCCTTGCCGCTGCGGACCACCTGGCCGACCACGCCCGACTCGGCCATCGCGGATTCGGCGACGTAGCCGCACAGGTCCTTGGTCAGGACGTCATCCAGACCGCTCCATGCCACCGGCTGGATGGCCGGCAGGCCCGGCACCTTCGCGGCGGCAATGGCCGCGATATACCCGCCCGCCGATACGGCGAGGCGGCAGGTCTCGCGCAGCAGTTCGGTGCGGTCGCGGATGCGCAGCGCCAGGCTGTTCACGCCGCTCAGCATGCGCAGTACGCGGTTCAGGCGCGCGATCTGCACTTCCTGCGCCCGCCGCTGCACCTCGGCCTCGGCCTCGCTGATCGCGCGCCGCACGGCCGGCGCAAGGCGCGCCAGGTTTTCCTTCAGTACGTAATCCACCGCGCCGGCACGCAATGCGGTGATGGCCCGCTCCTCACCGATGGTGCCGGACACGAACACGAAGGGAACATCCGGCCGCAGCTCGCGCACCACGCGCAAGGCGGACATGCCATCGAACTGGGGCAATGAAAAATCCGACAGCACGATGGTGGGCTCGAATTCGCCAAGCGCACTGCGCAGCGCAGGCTCGGTTTCCACACGCTGCCAGGTACAACGCAATCCATCGCGTTGCAGCTGGTACAGCTCGCGCTCCATGTCGACGTCGAGATCCTCGACGAAGAGCACTCTTACTGACTTGCTCTGCTCGTTTCGCATCGGTCCGTTCATCCTGTCCCCGCCGAATCGATAAACACGTCCCGCTCATCCATGACGGCGGGCGTATATTACGAACCAGTAAGACCGTAGCACTTTAAATGCGCCGTGCATGCGAATCCCTACGACAAAAGGCCTGCACCCAGTGACCCAGTTCACGGTACGAACAAGTGACGGCGAAGAGGTGTCGGAGGCCTCCTACACCGAGGACCGCAAAGAAAACAAGGGGCTACGCCCCGTTTTCATCTTTGCCGACTATGTTACTTTCGCGGCGGCGGCAGGTTGCCTGACCATGGATGGCCGGTGTGCCGCGATGGGGTGGAAGCGATGATTGCCACAGCGAAAGGCCGGAGTGCCTGCGGATCTGCCACCTTTCTGCTCATGGTGCTGGGCGCAACCGCGACGTCAGTGCTGCATGCAGCAGCCGCCCCCCAATCCATCTCCCATCTGAAACAGCTCAGCGTGGAAGATCTGCTGGACGTGGAAGTGACTTCGGTCAGCCGTCACGCGGTGCCGCTCACCCAGGCTCCCTCGGCGATCCAGGTGATCACGCAGGCGCAGATCCGCCGTTCCGGTGCGACCACACTGGCCGCAGCGCTGCGGCTCGCCGACAACCTGCAGGTGGCGCAGCGTGGCGCGCGTGGCTGGGCGATCAGCGCGCGCGGCTTCAACACCGAGCTCGCCAACAAGCTGCTGGTCATGATCGACGGGCGCACGGTGTACACGCCGCTGTACTCCGGCGTGTTCTGGGAGGCGCAGGACTACCTGCTGGAAGACATCGACCGCATCGAGGTGATCAGCGGCCCGGGCGGCACGCTGTGGGGCGCCAATGCCGTGAACGGCGTGATCAACATCATCACGAGGCAGGCGGCCGACACCCAGGGCCTGCATGCCGAAGGCGGCACTGGTACCGAACTCGCGGCCATTGCCGGCCTGCGCTATGGCGCGGCACTGACCGAGGACATCCACTACCGCGTTTACGGCAAGTATCTGGACAGCGAGCAGAGCGTGTTGGCGGACGGCAGCGGAGCCGGGGATTCCTGGCGCCGCAGGCAGGCGGGCTTCCGCATGGATGGCGCCGACGCCGGTGCGGGCTCCTGGACGCTGCAGGGCGACTACTACTCCAATCACGAGCGCGTTCCCACCGGTGGCGAGACCACCATGGAAGGCGAGAATCTGCTGGGCCGCTGGAACCACGCACTGGCCGCGGACTCCGGCCTCAGCCTGCAGCTCTACTACGACAGGACGGCGCTGTCGCTGGCAGTGCCGGCCCTGGTCATCAACGGCACCCCGTTGGCAGCGGCTGGTACGTTGCGCGATGAGCTGCAGACTTTCGATATGGATTTCCAGCACCGGCTGCGGCTCGGCGCCGGCAATGTGCTCACCTGGGGCCTGGGTTTCCGCCACACACACGACGTGGTGGACAACGCGCCCGCGCTGGCTTTCCTGCCGGCCAGGCTGAGCCAGCAGCTCTACAGCGCCTTCCTGCAGGACGAGATCCAGCTGCCGCAGGACCTGTCGCTCACGCTCGGCACGAAGGTGGAGCACAACGATTACACGGGCTACGAACTGGAACCCAGCCTGCGCCTGCAATGGCAGGCCGCCGCCACGCAGACTGTCTGGGCGGCCGTGTCGCGTGCCGTGCGCGCGCCATCACGCATCGACCGGGATCTCTACCAGGCACCGCCACCTTCCTTCACCATCCTGAAGGGCGGCGAGAATTTCCATTCCGAGAATGTGCTGGCCTATGAGCTGGGCTATCGCGCGCAGGCCGGCGCGCGCTTCACCTCGTCGCTGGCCACCTTCTACAACGAATACGACGAGGTACGCAGTACCGCCATCACCCCCGGCACCTTGCTGCCGTTCTATTTCGAGAACGGCGTCGCGGGCCACACCTGGGGTGCCGAGTGGACCGGCACGCTGCAGCTCGCCGACAACTGGTCGCTGCGCGCCGGGTACGTGCTGTTGCAGGAGAAGCTGCACGTCGAGCCGGGCCAGTTCGACATCACCGGTGCACGCAACGAGATCGCTGATCCGCAGCAGCAGGCCTCGCTGCGTTCCTCGCTGGACCTGCCCGCGCGGCTTACGCTGGACCTGGACCTGCGCTGGGTGGACACGGTGCGCAACAACGACGGCGTCACCCGCGGCCGCGTGCCCGCATATGTGGACCTGAATGCACGGCTGGCCTGGCACGCCAGCCGGCAACTGGAAGTGGTGCTCAGTGGCGAGAACCTGCTGCACAACCGCCATCCCGAATACGGCTTCCCCTCGCCTGCCCGCACGGAAATCCAGCGCGGCATGTACGGCAAGCTGGTGTGGCGCCAGTGAGGATGATCCGCAGGCTGCTGCTGGTCGCGCTGGCAGCGAATCTGTGGACCCCGCTGGCGTTCGCGCAGGCGCCAGCCCCCAGCGAGCAGCAGCTGAAGGCGGTGTTCGTCTTCCACTTCTCGCATTTCGTGACCTGGCCGGCGGAGAGTTTTGCCACCGCGACGGAACCCTTCGTCATCGCTGTGCTCGGCGGCGATGCCATCGCCGCGCAGGTGGAAGAAGCCGTCCGTGACGAGAAACTGGATGCCCACCCCCTGGTGGTGCGCCGGCTGCGGCCGGGCGAGGAAATCCCCGCCTGCCGCATCCTGTACATCGACCGTTCCCTGGGCGCACAACTGGAGCAGACCCTTGCACAGGTGAAGCAGCGCGACACATTGATCGTGTCGGACCTCGAAGGCGCAGCCAGGCGCGGCGCAATCATCGAACTGGCCAACGAGAAGAACCGCATCAAGCTGGTGATCAACACCGACACGGCCCATGACGCGGGCCTGAGCATCAGCTCCAACCTGCTGCGCGGGGCGCGCCTGATCCGCAAGGGCGAGTGATCATGGAACCCTCTGCCCCGCCGCTGCGCCGCGCCCTGATCAGGATGATCTTCATCTGCTGCGGCACCGTGCTGGCCGTCACGGTGACGGCGCTGTTCGGGTACGAGATGCTCACCTTCAGGGAGGCCAGCGTCCGGCAACTGCAGACGCTCAGCCAGGCGATCGCCAGCAACAGCACGGCGGCGCTGGCCTTCGACAACCCCGAGGACGCGACCGCGGTGCTGTCCGCGCTGAGCGCCGATGCGCATATCCGCGCCGCGGCGCTGTACGACGACAACGGCAGTATCTTCGCCACCTATCCTTCCGACCTTGCGCGCGACCGGCTGCCGGCGGGCCCCGGCGCTGCCGGTTACAGCTTCCGCGGCTGGCGCCTGTCGGGCTTCCAGCCCGTGGTGCAGGAATCCCTGCCGCTGGGCACGCTGTACGTGGAGTCGGACCTGGGTGAGATCACCCAGCGCCTGCAGCGCTATGCGGCGATCGCGCTGGCGGCAACGATGCTGGCGCTGCTGGCCGCCTATGCGCTGTCCCGCCGCCTGCAGCGCGGCATGTCCCAGCCCATCGTGCAGCTGGCGGACACCGCGCGCGCGGTTTCGGACCAGCACGATTACTCCGTGCGTGCAGCCGCGACTGGCACGCTGGAGTTCGACATGCTTGCCGGCGCCTTCAATCACATGCTCACGCAGATCCAGGAATCCGAGCACAAGCTGCGCTCGCAGCTGGGCCGGCTCGGCCTGTTGCAGCACATCACGCGCGCAGTTGGCGAACGCCAGGACATCCAGAGCATCCTGCAGGTGGTACTGGACAGCCTCGATGCCAACTTCCGTGCCGAGTTCGACTGCGCGCTGACTTACGACCGCGCCACCAACACGCTGACGGTGGCGCGGGTCGGCGCCGCCAGCCGCGTGCACCTGCCACAGCTGGACCTGGCCGAAGGCATGGTGGTGCCGGTGGATACGGATGGCCTCGCGCGCTGCATGGGCGGGCAGCTGGTCTACGAACCGGAAGTCGCCGATGCGCCATCGCCATTTCCGCGCCGCTTCGCCGCTGCCGGCCTGCATTCGCTGGTGGTCGCGCCGCTGGTGGTGGAGAACGAGGTGTCCGGCGTACTGGTATGCGCGCGGCAGGCGCCGCAGGCGTTCAGCAGCGCCGAATGCGAATTCCTGCGCCAGCTCAGCGAGCATGTGGCGCTCGCCAGCCACCAGGCCGGACTCTACGTCGCCCTGCAACGCGCCTACGACGACCTGCGCCAGTCGCAGGTGACCATGCTGCAGCAGGAGCGGCTGCGCGCGCTGGGCCAGATGGCCAGCGGCATCGCGCACGACATCAACAACGCCATCTCGCCCATCTCGCTGTACACCGAATCCCTGCTGGAGCGTGAACCGAACCTCAGCGAAAGGGCCCGCGGCTACCTGAGCACCATCCAGCGCGCCATCGACGACGTGGCGCGCACGGTCTCGCGCATGCGCGAGTTCTATCGCGACCGCGAGACCCAGCTGACGCTGCAGCAGGTGGACCTCAACAAGGCGGTGGAACAGGTGGTGGACCTGACGCGGCCGCGCTGGAGCAACCAGCCGCTGCAGGGCGGCATCGCCATTGAACTGCGCACCGAACTCGCCACCGACCTGCCCCGCATCATGGGCGCGGACAACGAGATCCGCGACGCGCTGACCAACCTCGTGTTCAACGCCGTGGACGCCATGCCCTCCGGTGGCACGCTGACACTGCGCACCCGCTCGCTCGTGGGCGAGGCCGACGTACCCTCGGTCATCGTGGAGGTAGGCGACACCGGCATCGGCATGGATGAGGAAACCCGCCGCCGCTGCCTCGAACCCTTCTTCACCACCAAGGGCGAGCGCGGCACCGGGCTGGGTCTCGCCATGGTCTACGGCATGGTGCAGCGGCACAGCGCCGGCCTGGAGATCGACAGCGCACCTGGGCACGGCACCATCATGAGGCTGGTGTTCGTGGCCGCCTCGGCTTCCAGCATGACCGGGCAGTTCGCGGCACTGGCACTGCCCGGACGCTCGCTGCGCATACTGCTGGTGGATGACGATCCCATGCTGCTGAGTTCGCTGCAGGACATCCTGCGCGAGGATGGCCATGTGGTGGTGCCCACCAATGGCGGCCAGGTGGGCATCAATGCCTTCACATCGGCCTGCGAACGCAGCGAACCCTTCGATCTCGTGATCACCGACCTCGGCATGCCGTACGTGGACGGCCGCAAGGTCGCCGCCGCCGTGAAGGCGCTGTCGCCCGCCACGCCGGTGATCCTGCTCACCGGGTGGGGACAGCGCTTCATCGCCGCCCGCGAAACCCCACCGCATGTGGATAAAGTGCTCAGCAAACCGCCCAAGCTCAGCGAGCTGCGCACGACCTTCGTGGAGCTGACCACATGAGCGCCGTGCGGCTGTTGATCGTGGATGACGAAACCGCGCAGATGCGCGCGCTGTGCGACACCCTGGGCCTCGAAGGTTATGCCACCCAGGGGTTCGACTCGCCCCGCAAGGCACTGGCGGAACTGCGCGCCGGCCAGTTCGACATGCTGCTGACCGACCTGATGATGCCGGAGATGGATGGCATCGAGCTGATCGCGGCCGCGCGCAAGGTGGATCCGGACATCGGCGCCATCGTGATGACGGGCCACGGCACCATCGACACCGCGGTGCTGGCCATGCGCAACGGCGCGCTGGACTACATCCTGAAGCCGTTCCGTCTCAACGTGGTGCTGCCGGTACTGGTGCGCGCCCAGGACCTGCAGCGGCTGCGCCGCGAGAACGCCGCGCTGCAGGCCCTTGAAAAGAAGAACGCCGAGGAGCTTGCCGCCGCCTACCAGGACCTGGAGTCCTTCTCTTACTCCGTGTCACATGACCTGCGCGCGCCGTTGCTGTTCGTGAAGGATTTCGCGGCGCGGCTGGAGCGGGACTTCGCCGGGCAGCTGGGTGAGGAAGGGCGGCGCGTGGCGAAGGTGATCGGTGACGGTTGCCGCAGCATGGACGAGATGGTGGTGGGCCTGCTGGCCTTCTCGCGCGCCACCAGCCAGCAGCTGAACCTCACCGTGCTGGACATGACCCCCATCGTGCGCACCGCGGTGGCGGAATCCCGCGCGATTTACGCGGATCCGGAACCCAGCGTCGAGATCACGCCGCTGCCGCCAGCCGCGGCGGATCCGGCCGTCATCCGCCATGTGTGGTCGAACCTGGTCGGCAATGCCTTCAAGTACAGCGCGAAGCGGGCTGATCCGCGCATCCGCATCAGCGGTCGCGTGGAAGGCGGCGAAGTGATCTTCTCGGTCGAGGACAACGGCGCCGGCTTCGACATGCAGTACGCGGACAAGCTGTTCGGTGTATTCAAGCGGCTGCACAGTTCGCGCGAGTTCCTGGGCACGGGCGTGGGCCTGGCCATCGCACATCGCATCGTCATGCGCCATGGCGGCCGCATCTGGGCCCGGGCGCAGCCGGATGCGGGCGCGACTTTCGAATTCACGCTGCCCGCCGCGATTCCGCACACCGATCTCAGGGCGGCTGCAGGCCTTTCGAATAGCTGACCCTGCCGGTGGCGTCGATGACGATGGCGTCGGCATCATCGAGCTTGTCGATGAAGGCAATGCCGTCCTTCGCCCCGAGGATGAACACGCTCTTGGTCAGCCCGTCGGTGCGCGTGGCGGTGGAGGCGATCACCGTGACACTGCGCACCCCATGCGGCGACTGGCCGGTCTTCGGGTCGATGATGTGGTGGTAGCGCACCCCGCCCTCGTCGAAATAACGCTCGTAATCCCCTGAAGTGGAGAAGGCCGCATCCTCCAGCGGGATGCGCAGCACCACTTCGTCCGCGCGGTCCGGATGGCGGATGCCGATTACCCACGGTTTGCCCTGCCGGTCCCCGAGCACCCGCGTGTCACCACCGGCATTGACCATGGCATGTGCGATGCCGCGCGCCTTGAGGATGTCGATGCCGCGATCCACGGCGTAGCCCTTGCCGATGCCACCCAGGTCGATGCGCATGCCGGGCTTGCCGAAGGCGATGGTGCGCCTGGCTGCATCGAGCCGCAGCTGGCGGTAATCGACGCTGGCCAGCGCCTTGTCGATGGCGGTGCCATCGGGATGCACATGCGCGCGGTAGTCGTACAGGTAACCGACGCTGGCGTAGGTGATGTCGAACACGCCGCTGGAGAGCCTGGAGTACTGCTGCGCCGTCTCGATCAATGAGAACAGCTCCGCGGATATCGCCACCGGCCCCTTGCCGGCATTGGCATTGACGCGCGACACCTCCGAATCCGCTTTGTACGTGCTCATGGCCGCATCGATGCGCCGCATGTCGGCAAACACCGCTTCGATCGCGGCCTCGCCGGCGCGCTGGTCATCCGCCCACAGCTCCACCGCGCAACGCGTGCCCATGATGGCTTCTTCGCGATGCAGCCACTCGGCATGAACGACAGCTGAATGCAACGCACCGCCGAGCAGCAGCATCACGGATGCCTGTCGCCATACGGAAACAGCGCGCGATTTCATCATGCGCAAACGATACCGCACCGCGAAGTCGTGGAGTAAGCTTCGCCGCAACGCGACGACCGCCAACGGAGAAGCATCCGCCCATGAACAAGTTCATCCGCATGAGCTGCTGCGCGCTGCTGGTTGTGGCGAGTCTCGCCGTGCAGGCGGCGGCCGACCGCTCGAAGGAAGAAGCCCGGCTGCTGGTCGCGGCCCAGGTACTGGATGAACTGCGCGCGCAGCGCGACCAGGCCATTCCGCAGCATCTCCTGCAGCGCGCCTACGCCGTCGCCGTGATCCCTTCGGTCACCAAGGTGGCGCTGGTGCTGGGCGGCCGCCGCGGCAATGGCGTGATGGTGGTGCGTGACAGCCGTGGCCGCTTCAGCAGCCCGGTGTTCATCAACCTCACCGGCGCCAGCGTCGGGCTGCAATGGGGTGCGCAGGAAACCGACATCGTGCTGGTGTTCACCTCGCGGCGCGGCGTCGAAGGCATCGCCGGCGGCAAGCTGACACTGGGGGTGGGTGCCTCCGCCGCGGCTGGTCCGGTGGGCCGCCACGCCGAGGTCGCTGCGGGAGTCGCCGCGGAGGTCTATGCCTATTCGCGCGCGCGCGGCCTGTTCGCGGGCATCGCACTGGATGGCACTTCACTCACCATCGCCGGGAAGAGCAACGATGCCTGGTACGGCCGGCGCGGCGTGCTGGCGTCGGAGATCATGAACGGTGCCGCGACCGCGCCGGATTCGGAAAACTCCCGGCGTTTCTATGCCGCGCTGGCTGCCAGCACCGGAGAAACCGCGGACACATCCCCTGCGCCCGCCGCATCGGCCGCACCGGCCACGGCGACCATGCCGGTGGAATCCGGCGCACAGCCAGCGCCGGCCAGCAGTGGCCAGGTGCAGACCTTCCCGATGGAAGATCCATCGCCGGGCAAGGAACCACCCCGTTGAGTGCGGCGAATGTGCGCGCCGGATCACGGCGCGCATGGGCCAGGTTCAATAGAATCTGTCGCATTCCCCGGTTTTCGAGCCTGCCCTCCGCGTGAAACCAGTTCGCCCCGGTCTGCCGACCATCCCGCTGCTCGTCCTGGCCCTGCTCGTCACGGCTCGCCCGGCGCTGGCCGCCGCGCCGGCATCGGTGGGCAAGACTCCAGCCGTGCGTTCCGCCGCGGCGCTGGTGCTGGACAGCGCCACCGGCTCGGTGATCTACGCGCGCAAGGAAGCCGAAGCCGCGCCCATCGCCTCGATCACCAAGCTGATGACGGCGCTGGTGGTAATCAACGCCAGGCAGCCGCTCGATGAAACCATCGAGATCACCGCGGCCGACCGCACCCGCACCGCCAACCTGGCATCGCGCCTTGCAGTGGGCACGCGGCTGACGCGTCGCGAGCTGTTGCGCCTGGCATTGATGTCCTCGGAAAACCGCGCCGCGCAGGCGCTGTGCCGCACCTACCCGGGCGGCGAGGCCGCCTGCCTCGCGGCCATGAATGCGCGGGCCAGGGACCTGGGCATGACGCATGCGCATTTCGAGGACGGCACCGGCCTGTCGGTGCGCAATGTGGCGAGCCCCAACGATCTGGCCAAGCTGGTCATCGCCGCGAATCACGAAGAGCTGATCCGCGAGTTCTCCACCACGCCCGCCTATGAGGCGCGCGTGGGCCGCCAGCTTCTGCAGTTCCACAACACCGACCCGCTGGTGCGCGATCCGGAATGGCAGGTGTCGGTGCAGAAGACCGGCCACATCGCCGCCGCCGGACAGTGCCTGGTACTGCAGGCCCTGATCGATGGCCGCGACGTGGTGATCGTGCTGCTGAATTCCTTCGGCAAGTACACGCGGGTGGCCGACGCGCGCCGCATCCGCAAGTGGATGGCCTCGGCCGTGACCAGCGCCGGCCGGCTGCCCTGATCAGCGCGGCAGCAGCCACAGCGCCAGCGGCGCGTAGACCAGGCCAATCAGCACCGAGATCGACGCCGCGCTCGCCGCGAGTTCCCGGTTGAGTTTCTCCATGTCGGAGAGCACCACGGCGTTGAAGCCGATGGGTGCGGCGGCGCCAAGCAGCACCACCGAGCGCGCCATGCCGGTCAGGCCGAATGCCTGCACGCACAACCAGCCCAGCGCGAAACCCACCAGCATGCGCAGGCCGATGATGGCCGGCACGCGGCGGTCCCTCAGCAAGCGCACATCGAACAGCACGCCCAGCGCGACGATCACCAGCAGCAGCACCGACTGACCCACGGCGCGCAGCACCGTGACCAGCCATTCCGGCAGCTGCGCACCCGAGCCATTGAGCAGCAGCGCCACCAGCAGCGCCCACAACGGCGGAAAGCTGAGCACACGGCGCAGCACGGGACCAAACCCCGCGGCCCGCCCGCCATAGGTCGCGGCGATGGCATACACCAGCAGGCTCTGGCCCAGCACATGACCCAGGTCGAACAGCGCCATCTGTCCGAAGCCGGTCGCACCCCACACCGCGATCACGAAGGGAAACAGGAACCCGTTGTTGATCGACATGCCGCAGATCGTGGCCGTGCCCTGGTCCGCGCGCGTCAGGTGCAGTGCGCGGCCGAGCAGCAGCGATATCCCCCAGGCCGCCACCATGATGGCGAGGCTGCTGGCCGGCAACGCCAGCAGTTCCATGCGCAGCGGGATGCGGCTGACATCGGCGATGAACAGCGCCGGCAGGCCCACATTGATCACCAGGCGCAGCATGAAACCGGCCTGCGGGGGCTTGAGCCACCCGACACGGCGCGCGCTGAACCCCGCGGCGAACAGCCCGATCAGCAGGGCCACGCGTACTTCAACACTCATCCGGCAGGTTCCGGATCAGTAGAAACTGGCGCTGAGCCCGAAACTCACCCGTGAGTGGTTGAACGATTCCGCCGCAAAGTTCTCGGCCCTGCCCAGCCGGGAGTACTCGTACGTCACGCGTACGCCGAAATGCACGTCGTCGATGGTGGCCGGAGTCCAGTCCCAACCGGCGCCCAGGTTCACCGCCAGCCCCGTGAGTTTCTCCTCGAAGAACCCGGCGTCCAGGGAGTACCGGGCCTGGCCAAGGCCGGCCTGGAACAGCCATGGACCGCGGCCGGGATTCAACAGCACCGTGGCGTAAGCCTGCGACAGGTTCTCGATGCTGTTGAGGTCTATCCGTTGATATCCCACACCGGCCAGCCAGCCGCGCCAGACGCGCATGCCGCCCTCCAGCTTCCAGAACGTGTCGGTCTTGTCCATGCCCTGGTTTTTTGGATACAGCTTCACCGGGCCCCACTGCACATCGCCCCACACCGGCGACGGCCGCATGCCATCCCATGCCGACTGCGCGCTCGCCGTGCGCGCCGCACCGAGCGCGGCAAGCAGGACCATGCAGGCCGCGGCACTGCGAACCGAACAACGTTGCTGCAAGGACATGACTTCTCCCACGGCTTTGTGATCGACCCGCCGCTTGGTAGCCCGCCGCGCCACCCGGCGTCAATACCCGCATGTCGTGCCTGGTGCCGGCTGCTAGAATCCGCGCCATGCCACTCGTGCAATCCGCCCACAACCTGCGCCGGCCACACAGCGAGGAACCGGCTCCCTACGGCATCCGCATCAGCCTGCGCGAGAACGACCCGTTCCGCAAACTGCTGGGGCCGGACTGGCACCGACTGCACTGGTACCGCACCGCCGAGGAGCGCGACGCCGCGCTGCTGGAGATGAGCCGCCGGCACGATTACTCACGCCCGAGGGACCAGCCCACGCTGCTGTTCTCGAAGGTGGAAAACCTGGCGGCGAGCAGAGGCCTGGCCTAGAAACCGCGCCCCAGCGACAGGTAGAACGCATGGCGGCCGCGACTGTCGAACCCCGCCGCGAACCACGCCGGCCCCAGGAAGGTATCCATGCCGAAGAACAGGCTGGCGTTCTTGCGCGCCGAGGACACCGACACATCGGCGCGCCGGTTCCACACATTGCCGGCCTCCAGTGACAGCCCCGCGTACAGCGGCACGTTCAGGAAGCCTTCGCCGCCGCTGCCGATCTTGCGGTAGTAGATGAGCCGCGCCACACCGAAGTTCGGTCCGGTCAGGGATTCCGCCGGCAGGCCGGAGAGGTTCATGAAACCGCCCAGCGTGTACAGGCTGCGTTCGTCCACGAACTGCGAATCCAGCAGCGCGCCGCCAGAGAACCACCCACCCACCGTGCTCTTGCCCCAGGAACGCGTGCCGCGGACATCGACGTTCACGGCGTCGGAGACGCGCTCTATGCGCCGGTTCGCCACCTGGCGGCGCCACTCCAGTCGCAGCGCCGCGCCGCGCCGCGGAAAGGCCGCGCTGTCCAGCGTATCGAGGCTCAGCCGCGTGTAGATCTCGTTGTGCTGGAACTTCGTCGCGGGCTGGCTGCCGTCACCATAGCGCGCACGCTGGTGGCCCAGCTCACGCTCGCCGCCGAGGCGGATCTCGCCGAAGTTGGCGAGCTCGCGGCCCAGCGCGCCACCGAAGCGCAGCGTGCGCACGCGCAGCACGCCGGTGCGCTCCTCGCCCTGGAACTGCGGCACCTCGCGGATCTGCCACAGCGCCGCCGGTTCGATGAACCAGCGATGCTGCAGCGAGAATGGCAGGTACAGCTGCGTGCCCAGCCGCGGATTGCCGCCGATCTGTCCGTCCCAGATCCATTCGGCGCCATAGCGGTTGATGTCGGTGACCACCAGGCGCGCAGCCGCATCGAAGGTGGAGTTGCCCTCGAAGTCGTCCTGCAGCCGCAGACCCACGCGGATGTAGTTGGGTCCCCAGGAATTCTCGCGTACCTGGAAGGCGAGGTCCGCCTGCGCAGGGTTGCCGGCCACGGGTTGCAGCTGGTAGTCGAGCAGTTCCAGTCGTCCCTGCCCATAGGCGCGGTCGATGCCGCGGCCCAGTCGCGCCGCATCGAAGGGTTTGTCCGCGAGCTCGCCGAACAGCACATCCGTGTCGGCGGCAAAACGCCGTGAATTGGGCTGCATGAGCACTGCGCGGATATGCGGCAGGTAAGGCTCGCGATGGCGCGCGGCCTGGTAGCGCTGGTACTCATCGTCGGGGATGGAGAGTGCAGCAAGTTCCGCGCGCCGGGCCTCGGCGGCGCGCGTGCCCGCCTCCAGCGTACGTTCGAGGTTGGTGAATGAATAAGAAGAGGTGCGCGGCATGTCCGGGCTGACCAGCACGTCGGTGCCGGCCATCAGGCTCGCCTGCAGGTCGGCCTGGCGCCGGATCAGGATGGTGAGCATCTGGCTTGCCACATCGGTCACCGAGCCCAGGCGCTCGCGCTGCCCCAGCGGGAAACCCACATCCACCACGATCAGCCGATCCACATTCATGGCCCGCGCCACATCGATGGGCAGATTGTTGGCGATGCCACCATCCACCAGCAGCCGGCCATTGCGCTCCACTGGCGCGAACAGTCCGGGCGCGGACAGGCTGGCGTGCAAGGCCGTGGTCAGGTCGCCGTCGCGCATCACCACGGCGCCGCCGGTCTCAAGGTCGGTGGCCACCGCGCGGAATGGCGTGGGGAGGCGATCGAAGTCGGTGATGCCGGACACCTGCAGCGTGCTCGAGCGCAGCAGCTGCGTGAGCTTCTGGCCCTGGACGAGGCCGCTGGGCAGCAGGAAGCGCCCTTCGCGGAAACCCAGCGGCAGACGCACCAGGTAGTCGCGGTCCTCACTGCGGCGCCGGTAGTTCAGGCCCACGCGTGCCGGCCGGTCGCTGAATGCATCGGCCCAGTCCACGCTTTCGAACACATTCTCGATGTCCGCAGCCGACAGGCCGCTGGCGTACAGGCCGCCCACCACCGCACCCATGCTGGTGCCGGCGATGGCATCGATGGGAATGTGCATCTCTTCCAGCATGCGCAGCACGCCCACGTGGGCGATGCCGCGCGCGCCGCCGCCCGACAGCACCAGGCCAATGCGCGGCCGCGTGGCCGATTGCACTGCCGCCCCGGCCGCGGCGACCGGTTCCGGCGCAACCGGTTGCTGCGCCGGCGCAGGCTGGGCACCGAGGCTCAAGGCCAGCAACCCTGCCAGCAAGCTTTGTCCGCAAGGCCGCATGTGGGGCCAAGCATAATCGGCCTCGCCGCACCTTCGCCACGCAAGGTAAGCTTGCGCGCCATGTGGCTGCTGATCCTCTCGATCGCCATCCAGGCGCTGCTCGTCGTTCACTGCATCAAGACCGGTCGCAACCAGATCTGGATCTGGGTGCTGGTGCTGCTGCCGTACGCAGGTGTGCTGGCTTATGTCGCCGTCGAACTGTTGCCCGAGCTGCTGAACAGCCGCACCACCCGCCGCACCATGCGCGACGTGAAGAAGGCCCTGAACCCGGAAGCCGAACTGCGGCAGCTGGCGCGGCGCGCCGAGCTCGGTGGCGGCGTGGATGCGCGGGCGCGCCATGCCGAGGAGCTGATGCGGCTGGATCGCCACGCCGAAGCCGTGGAGGAATACCGCCGCACGCTGCAGGGGTTGTACCAGCACGACCCCAACCTGATGCTGGGCCTGGCGCGCGCGCAGTTCGGTGCCCGCCAGGCGGCCGAGGCCCGCGCCACGCTGGATGCACTCATCCAGCACAACCCCGATTTCCGCTCCGCCGATGGCCACCTGCTTTATGCCCGCGCACTGGAGACCGAAGGTCAGCCCGGGCGGGCGCTGCAGGAATACAAGGTGCTGGCCGGCTATTACCCGGGTGCCGAAGCCACGGTGCGCTATGCGCGGCTGCTGCGCCAGCAGGGTCAGGCGGCACCTGCCGCCGAGGCGCTGCGCGGCCTGCTGGCCCAGGCGGCAGTGGCTCCGGCGCACTACCGGCGCACGCAGGATGAATGGCTCACGGAGGCGCAGCGGGAACTCGCCGCGCTCAAGACTTAGCAATCAAGGAAAGGCATGAACGCGAAGATCATCTACACGCTCACCGACGAAGCCCCGATGCTGGCCACTTATTCGCTGCTGCCCATCGTGCAGGCGTGGACGCGCACCGCCGGTGTCACGGTGGAGACACGCGACATCTCCCTCGCCGGGCGCGTGCTGGCGGCCTTTCCGGAATTCCTGCAGCCCGCGCAGCGCTGCAGCGACGACCTTGCCGAGCTCGGCGAGCTGGCGAAGACCCCGGACGCCAACATCATCAAGCTGCCCAACATCAGTGCCTCGGTGCCGCAGCTGATCGAGACCATCAAGGAACTGCAGGGCCAGGGCCATGCGCTGCCGGATTACCCGGAAGTCCCGGCGGACGAGGCGCAGAAGCAGCTGAAGGCGCGTTACGCGAAAGTCTCCGGCAGCGCGGTGAACCCCGTGCTGCGAGAAGGCAACTCCGACCGCCGCGTCGCCAAGGCCGTGAAGCAGTACGCCAGGAAACATCCGCACTCGATGGGCGCCTGGTCGAAGGATTCGAAAACGCGCGTGGCCAGCATGGAAGGCGGCGACTTCTACGGCAACGAGCAGTCGGTGTCGATCGCGAAGGCCGGCGTGCTGCGCATCGAGCACGTGGACGCCGCGGGCAAGCTCACCGTACTGAAGGACGGCGTGAAGGTGAAGGACAACGAGCTGGTCGGCACGACCTTCCTCGCCGCGGCGCAGCTCGATGCGTTCTATGCGCGCGAGATGGATGCCGCGAAGCGCGATGGCCTGCTGATCTCGCTGCACCTGAAGGCCACGATGATGAAGGTCTCCGATCCCATCCTGTTCGGCCACGCGGTCAGCGTGTACCTGAAGGATGTGTTCGCGAAGCACGGCGCCCTGCTGGCCGGCGCCGGCGTGAATCCGAACAATGGCCTGGAAGTGCTGTATGCCAAGGTAGAGGCATTGCCCGAGGCCCGGCGCGCCGCGGTGCAGGCCGACCTCGCCGCCGCCATCGCCGCGCGCGCGCCACTGGCCATGGTGGATTCGGCGAAGGGCATCACCAACCTGCACGTGCCCAGCGACGTGATCATCGATGCCTCGATGCCGGCCGCCATCCGCGCCTCGGGCAAGATGTGGGGCCCGGACGGCAAGCTCGCCGACACCCTGGCGCTGATCCCGGACCGCTGCTACGCCGGCGTGTACCAGGCCACCATCGACGACTGCCGGCAGCTCGGCGCCTACGACGTGCCCACCATGGGCAATGTCAGCAACATCGGCCTGATGGCGCAGGCGGCCGAGGAATACGGCTCGCACGACAAGACCTTCGAGATCGCAAGCGCCGGCACGGTGCGTGTGGTCGCCGCCGATGGCACCGCGCTCACCCTGCACAAGGTGGAGCAAGGGGACATCTGGCGCATGTGCCAGACGAAGGACGCGGCCATCAAGGACTGGGTGAAGCTGGCCGTGGGCCGCGCCCGCGTCACCGGCCAGCCGGCGATCTTCTGGCTGGACTCCGCGCGCGCCTACGACCGCGGCCTGATCGAGCGCGTGCAGGCGGCGCTGAAAGCCCACGACACCAGCGGCCTGGACATCCGCATCGAGTCGCCGGTGGATGCCACGCGCTCCACGCTGCAGCGGGTGCGCGCCGGGCAGGACACCATCTCGGTCACTGGCAACGTGCTGCGCGACTACCTCACCGACCTGTTCCCCATCCTGGAGCTGGGCACCAGCGCCAAGATGCTGTCCATCGTGCCGCTGCTGGAAGGCGGCGGGCTGTACGAAACCGGCGCCGGCGGCTCCGCGCCCAAGCATGTGCAGCAGTTCCTCGAGGAGAACCACCTGCGCTGGGATTCGCTGGGCGAGTTCCTGGCATTGCAGGTGTCCATCGAGGACCTGGCGCGCAAGACGGACAACCACAAGGCGAAAGTGCTGGCTGATGCGCTGGATGCGGCCAATGGCAAGTTCCTCGATACGGACAAGTCGCCGAAGCGCGCTGCAGGCGAGCTGGACGTGCGTGGCAGCCACTTCTATCTCGCGCTGTACTGGGCGCAGGCGCTGGCCGCGCAGGATGAGGACGCGGAGCTGAAGGCGAAGTTCGCGCCACTGGCGGCCACGCTCAGGCAGCACGAGCAGGGCATCGTCGCGGAAATGAACGGCGCGCAGGGCAAGCCGGTGGACATCGCCGGCTACTACCACCCGGATCCGGAGCGGTGCGCGCAGCTGATGCGGCCGAGCGCGATATTCAACAAGGCCGTCGACAGCCTGTAGTCCGGCAGCGGCAGACACGGGGAGGATGACGATGGACCCATCGATGGACCGCTGCTGGCCGCGCACGCTCCGGCGCGGCCTTGTCATCCTCGGCGCGGCCGCCGCGCTCGCCGGCACCGCCCGCGCCGCGCAGGACTGCGACCGCAGCTGCCTGATCGGGCTCTCCGACGCCTACCTCGCTGCGATGGTCGCGCACGATCCGGCCAGGGCACCGGTGGCCGCCACGGCGCGCTTCACCGAGAACACCCGCCTGCTGAAGCTCGGCGAAGGCAAGGCCTGGAGCAATGTCAGGCGCATGCAGGGTTACAAGGTGTACGTCGCCGATCCGGATGCCGGGCAAGTGGCGCTGTACACCGTGATGGATGGCAGGGAGCGCCCGGCCATCCTCACGCTGCGCCTGAAAGTCGCCGACCGTCGCATCACCGAGATCGAAACCGTGTACGTGGGCATTGGCGAGACCGGCCTTGGCAGCCTCGACAACCTGAAGGTCGCCGCGCCAGTGTGGAACGAAGTGCTGCCCGCGGCGCAGCGCCGCTCGCGCGCGGAGATGATCGCCATCACCGACCGCTACTTCGCAACGCTGCAGGATGGCCACAAGGACTACATCCCTTTCACCCCGGACTGCCTCAGGGTCGAGAACGGCGTGATGACCGCGGGCAACCGGCAGGCACAGGGCATCGGCGCGCTGGGCTGCCGGGAGAACCTGAACCAGCCCATCTGGGCCTACATCACGCAGGTGAAACCGCGCCGCTACCTGGCGGTGGATGTGGAGCGTGGCCTGGTGTCCGGCATGTTCATGTTCCGCCATGCCGGCACGCAGGCGAGCTACATCAATGACAAGGGCGAGACCGTGCCGTTCAGCGCCGCCATGCTGAAGAAGCAGGCCGTGGTGATCGCCGAGCTGTTCAGGATCGAGGATGGGAAGATCCGGCGCATCGAGGCGGTGATGACCGGCAATCTGGACCTGGATACACCCTCGGGCTGGGACCAATGATGCTGCGTTTCCACTATCACCCGTACTCCACCTTCGCGCGCCGCGTGCACGTGATGCTGCTGGAGAAGGACATCCCGCACGAGAAGCTGCTGGTCGACCTGCCCGCGCGGGCGCAGCGGCAACCCGGATACCTGGCCATGAACCCCTACGGCCGGGTGCCCCTCATCGAGGACGATGGCTTCGTGCTGTACGAATCCGCGGCCATCATGATGTACCTGGAGCAGACATGTGGCGGGCAGCCGTTGCTGCCGGACAACGCCCGCGGCAAGGCACTGGTGGACATGCACCTGCGCCTGTGCGACCTGCAGTTCGCGACCCATGCCCGCAACATCGTGTTCCCGAAGCGCTTCCTGCCGCCGGAGAAATGGAACCTCGAAGCCATCGAACAGGCGCGGCTGGAAGTCGAGGCGCATCTGGCGGTGGTTGCGCAAACCCTGCAGGGCCATGACTACCTGGTGGGCGACCGCTTCACGCTGGCCGACATCGCGTACCTGCCGTTCCTGCATTTCCTGCCGTTGATGGAAGTCACGCCGTCGCCGGCAGTGGAGGCGTGGAGCCAGCGACTGCTGTCCCGGGCCAGCGCGCAGGCAACCATCCCGGCCAGGTGAACTTGTCCGGATTGCCTCAGCGCTGAGGCGCGGGCCGCCGCTTCGCCGCCGGCACCTGCTGCGTGATGCAGTGGATGTTGCCGCCGCCCAGCAGGATCTCGCGCCCCGGCACGCCCACGACCTTCCTTTCCGGAAACACGCGCCGCAACTTCGCGAGTGCCGCGGCATCGGTGCGCGCATCCAGCAACGGCACCACGATGCCGCCATTGGCGATGTAGAAATTCGCATAGGATGCCGCCAGGCGCATACCCGCCTGGCGCGGCTGCGTGTCGGCGCGATGCTGCACACCGGCGGCCTCCGCCGCCGCCATCTTCAGCGGCCCCGGCGCTGGCAGCTTGTGCACCTTGAGCCTGCGCCCGCGCGCATCGCGCGCCGCATGCAGGCGTTCCAGCGCATCGCTGGATACCACCCACTGCGGATCGCGGCGGTTGTCCGTGTACGTCAGGCACACCTCGCCCGGCCGCGCGAAGCAGGCCAGGTTGTCGACATGGCCATCGGTCTCGTCGTTCACCACGCCCTGCCCCAGCCAGATGATGGCCTGTGCGCCGGTGTAGTCGCGCAGGTACTGCTCGATGCGCTGCTTCGACAGCTGCGGATTGCGGTTCGGGTTGAGCAGGCATTGCTCGGTGACCAGCAGCGTGCCCTGCCCGTCGGTGTGGATGGCACCGCCCTCCATCACCAGCGGCGCGCGATAGCGGTCCACGCCCTCGATGGCCGCGACTTTCTGCGCCACCAGGTCGTCCTGGTCCCATGGAAAATACAACCCGCCGTTCAATCCACCCCAGGCATTGAAGCGCCAGTCCACGGCGCGCCGCCTGCCCGCGGTGTTGACGACGAAGGTGGGCCCGGTATCGCGCATCCATGCATCGTTGTTGCTGATTTCCACCACCCGCACACGCGCGTCAAGCTCACTGCGTGCGTACTCGTACTGGCTGGCGGAAGCCCCGACGGAAACCGGCTCGAACTGTGCGATGGCCGCGGCCACCGCCGCAAAAGCCTGCTGCGCCGGCCGCGCCCCTGCGCGCCAGTTGTCGACGCGTTCCGGCCAGATCATCCAGCAGCCGGCATGGCGGTCGAACTCGGCAGGCATCCAGTAGCCATCGGCCCTGGGGGTACGGGTCAGCGTGCGGGTCATGCGCGCAGTCTAGGGCAAGCGCGCCGAAGCAGGGAACGCCGGCGCCGCTAGAACAGATCGATGTCCCCGGCCGGCGAGTTGCGCACCGGATCGCGGCCTGCACCACTGGCGGCCAGCAATCCCTCGCGGAAATTCTTGCCCAGGTGAAAGCGCTGCGTATCGGTCAGCAGCCGCTCGGAAAGCTGCTTGTGCACGCCTGTCCAGCCGCCATCGGGTTCCGCTCCACCGATCTGCCGCGCGCTGCGCGCCAGGTATTCCTGCACATGGGTCAGGTGCTGGGTCATGCGGTCGTAGAACTGCAGGCGGATCACGGCCTGCATCATGGCGGCGTTCAGCGCCACCATTTCAACTTCATTCAGTTCGTCCCTGCGCGCCAGCGCGCCGGCCAGCTGATGCAGGGCCTCGCCCAGCGCCTCCACCTGCGGCTGTGATTCCCGCAGCGCCAGCGCGATCTGCTCGCCCGCCGCAGCCAGCGCGCGGGATGCCTCCTGACGCATGGTCTCGGCTTCGTATGACTCCGTGGTCATGCGAACGCTGTCCCTCAGCCGGCTTTCTTCAGTTGCGGCGCATGCCGCGGCGCCATGCGCAGCAGCCCGGGGATATCCAGGATCAGCGCCACCGCGCCCTCGCCCAGGATGGTTGCGCCGCCCACACCCTCGATGCGCGCGTAGTTGCCTTCCAGTGACTTGATCACCACCTGCTGCTGGCCGAGCAGGCTGTCGATGAACAGACCCGCGCGGCGGCCGTCGCCCTCCACCACCATCAGCAGGCCATCGCTCAGGCTGCGGCTCTTCGGCTCGACGCCGAACACCTCGTGCAACCGGATGATGGGCAGGTAGTCGTCACGGAAATGAAACACCTCGCCGTGTTCGTACACATGGTGCGTGGTGCCTTCACGCAGCTGCATGGATTCGACGATGGCGATGAGCGGCACGATGTAGGTCTCGGTGCCCACCTGCACGGTCTGGCCGTCGACAATGGCCAGCGTCAGCGGCAAGGTAATGGTGGTGGTCGTGCCCCTGCCCAGCTCGCTCTTCAGCTCGACGCTGCCGCCGAGTTCCTTGATGTTCCGGCGCACCACGTCCATGCCCACGCCGCGGCCGGAGAGGTCCGTGGTCTTCTCCGCGGTGGAGAAGCCCGGCGCGAAGATCAGCTCGTGCGCCTGCTCGTCGGTGAGCACGGCATCCGGCGCGATCAACCCCCTGGCGCGCGCCTTGTCGATCAGCTTGCGGGCATCCAGGCCCTTGCCGTCGTCGCTGAGCACGATGTTGATGGAACCGCCCTTGTGATAGGCGTTCAGGTGCACCACGCCCTCTTCGGGTTTTCCGGCAGCGATGCGGTCGGCCGGCAGCTCGATGCCATGGTCCACGCTGTTGCGCACCAGGTGCACCAGCGGGTCGCCGATCTTCTCCAGCACGGTCTTGTCCAGTTCGGTCTGTTCGCCGGACAGCTGCAGGCGGATCTGCTTGCCGAGCCGCGAGGAAAGGTCGCGCACCAGCCGCGGGAAGCGGCTGAACACCGAACCCACCGGCAGCATGCGCACGCGCATCACGCTTTCCTGCAGCTCGCGCACATTGGTTTCCAGCTGCGCGAGGCCGGAGCGCAGCCGGTCGGCATCCACGCCGACGAAATCCTTGGCCAGCTGGCCCAGCATGGAATTGGTGATGACGATCTCGCCGACAGTGTTCAGCAGTTCGTCGATCTTCTCGATGGCCACGCGAATGGAGTTGACGTCCGGCGAACCGGCGGCGGCCTTGGGCGCCGCGGCTGGCGTGGCAGGCGCGGCGCCCGCGTTGACCGCTGCAGCGGCGGCTGGTTCGGCCGGGTTGGCGATGCCGGCTACTGCGGCGGTCATCGCCGGCGGTGCTTGCGCAGCTGCGCTGACGACGCGCTCGATGTTCAGTTCGCAGTCGCCCTCGGACCATTCGAAGATCAGGTCGATGGCCGAACGCGGCGCGCTGGAAGTCAGCGTCAGCTTCCAGCCAATGCGGCAATCGGAAGGCTCGATCGACTCCAGCGCCAGCACGCCCGAGCAATCGGCTTCGAGCTGCAGCTGGCCGAGGCCAGCCAGCTCGTCGAATATGCGCAGCGGGTCGTTGCCGCGGGCCAGCAGGCCCGGCAGCGCCTTGAACGAGATGGCCCAGACAGTGGCATCGATGTCCTGGGCATTGGCGACCGGAGCGGCCGCTGCCACCGGCGTCGCTGTCACCGGTGCGGCGGTGGCGGCGGTGGCGACGGAGGTCACAGCCGGCGCCGCACCCGCGCTGCCGGGTTGCCCCTCGCCCGCGATCATCCGCTTGAATTGCGCCTGCAGCACCTGCGACACGGACAGATCCAGCGGCTGCTGCGCCTTCTGCGCCGTCATCATCGAGCGCATCACGTCCACCGACTGCAGCAGGCCATCGCACATGGGCGTGGTCACCTGCAGCTTGCTGGAACGCAGCTCGTCCAGCAGCGTCTCCATGGTGTGCGTGAACGAGGCGATCTCGTTGAAGCCGAACATGCCGGCGCCACCCTTGATCGAGTGGGCGGTGCGGAAAATGGTGTTGATGGTCTCCGGGTCGGCGGCACCCGGGGTCAGCCGCAGCAATGCGGCTTCCATGGCATCGATGGATTCGAAGCTCTCCTCGAAGAACACTTCGTGGAATTGCTCCATGTCCAGGCTCATGACGAGGCTCCCGCGCCGCCCGTGAGACCCAGTGCCTCGATCAGCCCGAGCCGTTCACCGCACTTGAGCAGTTCCGGCGACGCGGCCTTCCATTCGATGCGGCGGCCGGCTTGCTGCTGGCGACGCACCAGCGCCACGAGCAGCTGCAGCCCCGCGGTGTCCACGCGCTCCACGGCGCTGCCGTCCACCACCACCGGATCGCCGCTGGCCGCCACCAGCGAGAACTGCAGGTCGGCGGTTTCGCGCAGGGTGCAGCTGGCATCCAGCCTGAGCAGGAACGCATCGCTGACCGGTGCCGCGGCGGGCGTGGCCCTCATGGTTCTGCCGCGCGCCTTGCCGGCAGCCCTGGTCGCGCCAGCGCGCGGTGCCTTCTTCTTCATATTCCCAACCCCGCGATGAGATCGTCCACATCGGCTTGCGCCGTGACCGCACCCTGCGTGATGCCGGGTATCGCCGGCCCTTCCAGGGTGGCGCGCGGCGCGGTCGCCGCGGAATCGGGCGTGGCGCCGGTGAGGCGGGTCAGTTCGCCCAGCGCTTTTTCAACTTCGCCGATCAGGCGCTGCACACCGCGCAGGATCTGGCCGGTGAGGTCCTGGAAGCCCTGCGTGATCATGACTTCCGAAAGATTGGTGCGCACCGCCTCGAAATTGCCGCGCGTCTGCTCCAGGAAGCGGCGGATGTCGCTGTGCGAGCGGTCATCCAGCGTCGCCAGCAGCTCGTTGGCGCTCTTCACCGTGGCATTGGCCAGCGGCACGGATTTCTCGATCAGGTCGAGCGTCTTGTGGGCCGCTTCCTCGGTCAGCGACAGCACATGCTCCAGCCGCACGCGCGCGTCGGGGATTTCCTGGTGCGCCAGCACCGCCATGCGCGAATCGGCGCGGAAGCGCCACAGCGCCTGCGCCAGGTCGTCCGACAGCTTCATGACGCCGGTCATCACGGCGGATTCGCGCGCCGGGTCGTGCGCGGCATCGCGCCCCTCGTTCATGGCGTCCAGCGCCACGTCGAACGCCGCGGCATCGCCGGCGGCGTACGCATGGTTCAGCTGCGCGAGCCGCCCGCGGTAGCGGCTGATGAAGTCCGTCGACGGCATGATCAGGCCGCCCTGCTGGCCAGGATCTTCTCGATCTTCTCTTTCAGCGTCTGCGCCGTGAAAGGCTTGACCACGTAGCCGTTGACGCCGGCCTGCGCGGCTTCGACGATCTGTTCGCGCTTGGCCTCGGCGGTGACCAGCAGCACCGGCAGCTTCGCCAGCGCCGGATCGGCGCGCACGGCCTTGAGCAGGTCGAGGCCGGGCATGCCGGGCATGTTCCAGTCCGTGACCAGGAAATCGATGTTGCCCTGCTTCAGGATGGGCAGCGCGGTGTTGCCGTCGTCGGCTTCCGTGACGTCGTTGTAGCCAAGGTCATTGAGGAAGTTCTTCACGATGCGGCGCATCGTCGAGAAGTCATCCACGACCAGGAATCGAAGGGCGGTACTCATGCTTGCTCCAGTGCTTCCTTGATACGCCGTTTACCTGTGGGTTTCCCCGCTGCCCACCGCTTCGGTGAAACGCACACCGTAGCGGTCGTTGACCATCACCACCTCGCCGTGCGCGACCAGCCGGTCGTTCACGTACACATCCAGCGGATCGCCCGCCGGGCGCTCCAGCTCCACGATCGAGCCGGGCGCCAGCTTCAGGAAATCCCGGATGGTCATGTGCGCGCGTCCGACTTCCAGCGTCAGCTTCACGGCCACATCGAGCACTACGTCGGCGGCCCCTTCCAGGGCCACGTTCGCGGCGGGAACAGCCATCAGTTCCTCCTCATGAAGGCATCCAGGGAATTGCCGGTCTTGCGCACATTCATCTGGTTGATGCGCACCACCTGGCGGCCGCGCTGCTGCCCGAGCTCACCCCAGAACAGCGGTATGCCATCGGCCAGCACCGTGGCCTGGCCGTCGAAGTCGATGGGGATGACGTCGCCGGGCCGCATGTCGATCAGCCGCGCCACCGTGGTCTGCGCCTTGCACAGCTGCGTCACCACATCCACCTGCGATTCCTCCAGCTCGTTGCGCAGGATCTGGCTCCAGCGCTCCTCGCGGTCCTGGCGGTCGCTCTGCATGCCGGCACGCAGGGTGTCCTTCAGTGGCTCCAGCATCGAGTACGGCAGCACCAGGTGGATCTCCCCGCCGCGGCCGTCGAAGTCGATGCGCAGGCGGTTCACCACCACGATCTCGGTGGGGCTGACGATGTTGGCGAAATGCGGGTTCATCTCGCGATTGATGAATTCGATCTTCACCGGCATCAGCGCCGCCCAGGCCTCCTGCACGGCGGTGGTCACCTGCTCCATCAGCATGTCGATCAGGTGGTTCTCGGTGGGCGTGAAGTCGCGGCCCTCGATCTTGGCGTAGCGGCCGCTGCCGCCGAAGAACACGTCGATCAGCGCGAAGATCAGCCGCGCCTCGAGGATGATCACGCCCGTGCCGTTCAGCGGATGGAAGCGGATCAGGTTCAGGCTGGTCGGCACCGACAGCGTCGGCACGTATTCCGAATACTTGGGGGTGCCGATGCCCTGCACCGCGATGTCCGGCGTCCGCCGCAGCATGCCGTACAGCGACAGGCGCAGCGAGCGCGCCAGGCGTTCGTTGATCATCTCCAGCGTCGGCATGCGCCCGCGCACGATGCGGGTCTGCGTGCTGAAGTCGTATTCCTTCGCGACGCCCGGTTCCTCCGCGGGCCTGGCGGCGGTATCCACCGCGCCGCTGTCCACGCCATGCAGCAGGGCGTCGATCTCGTCCTGTTCGAGGATATCGCCGCTCATACGTACTGCTCCGCGCCGGCTCCGCCCAGCGCGATGGTGCCGGCGTCAGCCAGCTTGCGCGCGATGGCGAGGATTTCCTTCTGCGCCGTCTCGACCTCGGAGAGTTTCACCGGACCGCGGCTTTCCATGTCGTCCTTGAGCATCTCGGCCGCACGACTCGACATGTTCTTCAGGAAGTGCTCGGACAGGGCGGCCTCGGCACCTTTCAGTGCGATGACCAGCCGCGCCGAATCCACCTCGCGCAGCACGGCCTGGATGCCCTTGTCATCGATGCCGGCCATGTCATCGAAGGTGAACATCAGGTCCTGCAGCTTGGTGGTCACACCCTCGTCGGCCTTGCGCAGGTCCTCGAGGGCCGCGCCAGGCATGAAATTCAGGATGCTGGCGGCCATCTTCGGGCCACCCAGGCTGGCCGACGTGCTGCTGCCCTTGCCGGCGATCTGCTTCTCGATCATCTCGTCGAGCTTGCCCAGCGCGGAGGGCTGCACGCCGTCCAGCTGCGCGATGCGCAGCAGCACCTCGGTCTGCACGGCCTGCGGCAGTTCCGCCAGCACGCGCGCGGACAGGTCCGCGTCCAGGTAGGAAATGACGATGGCGAGCACCTGTGGATGCTCCATCTTCACCAGTTCGGCGATGGCACGCGGCTCCATCCACTTGAGCACGTCGAGGCCCTTGCTCTTCCGTCCCACCAGGATGCGGTCGATGATGCCGCTGGCCTTGTCGGTACCCAGCGCATCGGTCAGCACCCTGCGTATGTATTCGTCGGAGCCGACCTTGATGTCGGCCTGGCCTTCCATGGTCATCACGAAGCCGCCGATGACTTCGGAGACCTCCTCGCGCGAGGCGGTCTTCAGCTGCGCCATGGCGCTGCCCAGGCGCTGCACGACCTTGGCGTCGAGGTGTTTCAGCACGGTGGCCGCCTCGCTCTCGCCCAGGGCGAGCAGCAGCATGGCGGCGCTGCGGGTGGATTGCAGTTCGGTGTTCATCGCCGTACAGACAGCAATTCCCGTGCCGGGCCCGATGTGTGACCCACGTCACGGGAAGGTGCCGGAAATCCGGCGTCATGGCACTCAGACCGCGTCACGGGTCACATCCATTTCGTCAGCCAGCGCCAGCACGCGGGCGGCAATGCGCTGCAGCGGCAGGATCTCGTCCGCGGCGCCGATTTCCGCCGCCGCGCCGGGCATGCCCCAGACCACGCTGGTGGCCTCGTCCTGCACGACGGTCGGGCTGCCCACCTCGCGCATCTCCTTCAGGCCCTGGGCGCCATCCCGGCCCATGCCGGTGAGCAGCACGCCGATGGCATTGTGGCCGGCCTGCTGCGCCACCGAACGGAACAGCACGTCCACCGAGGGCTTGTGGCGGTTCACCGGCGAGCCGTTGTCCAGCTTGCACACCCAGCGCGCACCGCTGCGCACCACCACCAGGTGCTGGTCGCCGGGCGCGATGTACACGTGGCCGGGGCGGATCTGCTGGCCGTCCTGGGCCTCGTACACCGTCATCTGGCAGCAGCGGTTCATGCGTTCGGCGAACGGCGTGCTGAAGGCCTTGGGGATGTGCTGCGCGATCACGATGCCGGGCGCGTCCGGCGGCATGCGGATCAGTACTTCCTTGATGGCCTCGGTGCCGCCGGTGGAGGCACCGATGGCGATCAGCCGGTCGGTGGTGCGGAAGTTCAGCGGCGCGGTCCGCTGCAGCACCGCGTCGGCGGTGAGCGCCCGGGACACCTGCGCGCTGCCGGCCGGCACATCGGCCCTGCCGTCATAGGCGCGCACGCGCGCCTTCGCCGCGGCGCGGATCTTCTCCAGCAGTTCATCGCGGTAGTCGGCCAGTGTCGCCGCCAGGTCCACCTTGGGCTTGGGCAGGTAGTCGACCGCGCCGACCGACAGCGCATCCAGCGTCACTTCCGCCCCATGGTCGGTCAGCGAGGAAACCATCACCACGGGCATGGGCCGCAGGCGCATCAGGTTGCGCAGGAAGGTCACGCCGTCCATCTTCGGCATTTCCACATCCAGCGTCAGCACGTCCGGATTCAGCGACTTGATCTTCTCGCGCGCGATGTACGCATCCGAGGCGCTGCCCACCACCTCGATGTCCGCGGCCGAACCCAGCAGCTCGGTGAGTATCTTGCGCACCAGTGCCGAGTCGTCGACGATGAGCACGCGGATGTTCTTGTTGTGGATATCCGCCACGCCTTAATCCTCGAACAGCTCGATGTCGTCGACCACCGCCTGCCTGGCCACCGTACCCATGTACTGGCGCTCGCGGGTGGCCACTTCCTGGCTCTCGCCGGTGCGCAGGTGCCGCACGCGCACCTTGCCGTCGGAGGGGAAATAGATGACACGGCGCGGCGTGGTGCCGCCGACATCCTCGGCCACGATGGGCAGGCCCTCGATGCGCAGGAACTGGCGCGCGAACTCGATGTTGCGCTCGCCCACGGCAATGCCGGTGTTCAGCACATGCCCGCCACCGAACAGCTTCACTTCCAGCCGCGAGCGGTTGGCGCCCATCTTCAGCAGCGCATTGATCAGCGTCTCCATCGCGTACGAGCCATAGCGCGTGGCGAGGCCGCCGGTGGCATTGTCCAGCCAGCTGCTTTTCCCGGCGGTGGTGTCATCGGGCAGCATGAAGTGGTTCATGCCGCCGATCGCAAGCGCAGGATCGCGTATGCATGCCGAAATGCACGAGCCCAGCACGGTGCTGATGGCCTCGTGGTGCGAGGTGATGTAGAACTCGCCGGGCTGGATCCTGGCGGCCCAGCAGTTCAGTGCCGGATCCCAGGCCCGCGATTGCCAGGCGAAACCCATCGACACATCCGGCTTCGCCGCCGCGCCGCCCGACTTCATGCGGCACCGCCCCGGCGGTACACCGTCTTGCCCACCAGCTTCCAGTCCTCGGACACCTTGAACAGCGTCTCGGAATGACCGAGGAACAGCACATCGCCCGGCCGCTGCAGCGGCGCCAGGCGGCTGAACAGGTCGCGTTGCGTGTCCTTGTCGAAGTAGATGATCACGTTGCGGCAGAAGATCACGTCCAGCGGTCCCTTCATGGGCAGCGGCTGGATCAGGTTCAGCTGGCGGAAGCTGATCATCTTCGCCAGCTCCGGCCTGACCTTCAGGCGCGCGGCATCGCCCTCACCACAGCGGGTGAAGTGCTTTGTCACCAGCGCACGCGACATGTCGCGCACCCGGTCCTCGGTGTACAGGCCGGCCGCGGCATGCCGCAGCACGTTGGTATCGAGGTCGGTGGCGAGGATGCGGATATCCCAGCGCTGCCAGTCGGGAATCGCCTCGGCCACGGTGATGGCGATGGAATACGCCTCTTCACCGGTGGAGGCCGCCGCACACCAGATGCGGATGCGGCGCGAGCCGGCTGCCTCGGCCGCGCGCGGCACCAGGAAATGCTCGCGCAGGTACTCGAAGTGATGCTTCTCGCGGAAGAACGCGGTGAGGTTGGTGGTCACGGCATTGATGAATTCGCCCACCTCGTTCGCGCCCTGCGCACCGGCCAGCAGCGCGCGGTATTCGGCGAAGGAAGTCAGGCCCAGCTCGCGCAGGCGCCGGGACACACGCCCGTACACCAGCTCGCGCTTGGAGTCGGAAAGGCTGATGCCGGCAAGCTCGCGCGCCAGCTTGCGCAGCGAATCGAAATCCGCATCCGTGAAGCCGAACTCGCGGTGTCTGGCGTTGGCTGTGGTCAAGAGGATCTCCGGGAGCGTCAGGCCGCACGGCCCGTCGTTCAGGCCAGCACCTTCTGCACCGTGGCGAGCAGCCGCGCCGGGTCGAAGGGCTTGACGATCCAGCCGGTGGCACCGGCGGCGCGGCCTTCCTGCTTCTTCTCGGCGCTGGCCTCGGTGGTCAGCACCAGCAGCGGCACACCCTGGTACTGCGGCAGGCGCCGCAGCTCGCGCACCAGCGTGATGCCGTCCATGTTGGGCATGTTCACATCGGTGATGACGAGGTCGACCGGCGGGCCGCTGCTGGCCTTGGCGAGGCCATCCACGCCGTCGACGGCGCTGACCACGTCGTGCCCAGCCGACTTCAGCGTCAGCCCCACCATCTGGCGCATCGACGCCGAATCATCCACCGCAAGTATTCGTGCCACTTTGCTTGAACTCCCGCTCGAATCCTTCAGAACTCTTGCCATGTGCTGTCGTCGGTACCGGTGGCGGCCGCCGCCACCGCTGCGCCGGTCGTGGCACGTACCGGCTTGCGCCGCTGGGCGCCGCTGCTCGTGCCCGCTGACGCCACTGGCTTGCGCGGTGCGGGGCGCGCGGCTGGGCCAGCCACGTTGTAGCGCTCCATCAATTCGCTCAGCCCGCGCGCCTGCCCGGCCATGGCAAGGCTCGCGGCCGAGGCCTGTTCCACCAGCGCGGCGTTCTGCTGGGTCAGTTCATCCAGCTGCATCACGGCCTTGTTCACCTGCTCGATGCCGGCGGACTGCTCCTGGCTGGCCGCGGCGATCTCGGCGACGATGTCCGACACCTTCTTCACCGCACCGACGATGTGCTCCAGCGTCTCGCCGGAGCGCGCCACCAGCGCCGATCCATCCTCGACCTTGCCGACGCTGTCGTTGATCAGTGCCTTGATCTCCTTGGCCGCCGTGGCCGAACGGCCGGCGAGGTTGCGCACCTCGGTGGCCACCACCGCGAAGCCGCGGCCCTGCTCGCCGGCACGCGCCGCTTCCACGGCGGCATTCAGCGCCAGCAGGTTGGTCTGGAAGGCGATCTCGTCGATCACG
>Ga0164241_10000217_pt1 | contig 136465 bp, 110 predicted proteins | sample OricomyardsoilBY_FD_108780 | JGI IMG/M metagenome (GOLD analysis project Ga0164241, IMG submission 108780) | Backyard soil microbial communities from Emeryville, California, USA - Original compost - Back yard soil (BY) | ecosystem: Environmental > Terrestrial > Soil > Unclassified | place... | reverse complement strand
TGCAGCAGTTCAACGTTGGTGGTCGGTTGGGGATCGGGTCGAACCAGGCGGTGGGGGTCTACAGCGGCAGCTTCACCGTCGCGGTGCAGTATCAGTAGGCGATCTCGACTTGTGGTGGGGTCGATATATCGCCGGCTGCACGAAAGGGAGCCCCCAACGGGCTCCCTTTCTATGTGGAGCGTGGTGTAATCCGGGCCCGCCCTGATGAATCATGCGGAGAGAACCCGCGTACGGGTGCAGTATCGGAGCTCCACTCCTTTCGCATGGCGGACTGCGATCGGGGGAACGCCGCGGCAGGATCCGCGTCTAACAGGAAGATGCTGGTATCCGGGAAGCACTCTCCGGGATATCGCGGCATTGGGGCGATGGATACAATATGGCGGGGGGTGTTACGTCGCCGTGGCGCCAACGTCCCTCTCTCGGCATACGATGCCGGGGGTGCTCCAGCCCTGCGGCACCAGCATCGACCTTGTAGTACGATATGTCTGGAGATTATACGTAGGGGATGTGGTTATAGACCATCTCGCTATATTTGCAACGCTGTCTGTCCTACTATTTGTTACATGGAGTATATGATGAAATCGCGACTGCTCACTATTCTCGTCCTGGCAGGCATGGCATTGGCTCCGTCGGTTCTTCCAACCAGCCTCCCCGCCAGTCAAAGCGGCACATCGATGAAGGCCGTCTATCCCAATCCATTCACTGATGGAACGACATTCCAGCTGACGATGCCCCGTCCCGGCAATATCAGGATCGCGGTCTATGATATCCTGGGCAAGCATGTGCGACTTCTTCGCGAGGGGATGCAGGCGGCCGGCAGCGAGAATGTGCCGTGGGATGGACGGGATGAGACGGGAACTCCGGTTCCTCCGGGCGTCTATATCTGCTCGCTCTTCTCCGATAACTCGGTGGTCATGAGCGTGAAGGTCGTCAAAATCCTGGCGTAGGGGATCGGGTCCGGATCGGAGAGCGGATATGCCGGATGGTTTCGGCATATCCCCGGCGGCAGCGTTTTATGCACGGGGCTGATGCGAGTACACCGCGTCGGCCTGTGTCTCTTTCGGCCCATCGGTCCCCATCAGCCGATCGGTCTCATGGATCACATCCTCGACGGTGATCGCCTGTATGCAGGTATCGTGCGGGCGTATACAGGTCACCTGATCGCAGGGACTGCAGGGAAATTCGTGGAATACCGTGCCGGTGGCCCTCCCCACCGGCGCAAACAGAAGATGTCCCGGACCGAACAGGCCGACCGTCGGCACGCCGACCGTAGCGGCGATATGCATCAGACCACCATCGGCACCCACATACAGCGACGCATGTTTGAGCAGAGCGGCGGTGATCCGGAGATCGAGCTGCCCGGAGATATCGATGGGATTGAGATCGGGGATCAGGGCCGCGAGCTGCCGTGTACGCTCCACCTCGCTGGGAGCTCCCGTCAGCACGATCTGCAGGCCGTGCTGCAGGGCGATACTTCGGGCCGTCTCGGCAAAGCGCTCCAGCGGCCACTCGCGCAGCTTCTGCGATGCGCCGGCATGAACCACCGCAAATGGCCTGTCGATCCCGTTGGCAAGAAGGAAATCGGCGGCGAGCTTCTCCTCGGCCTCGGTCATGAAATAGTCGAGCGCCTCGAACGGGCGGGGGACGATTCCCAGCGGACGCAGCGTCTTCCAGAGCCGTTCAAGCTCATGCTCATGTAATCGCCCTGTCTGTTTCCGCTCAAGCCACTCCTGTACATGCACGCTCCCCCGCTCTATCCTTCGGGCGCGCGAAAAGAGGGAGCCCATCAGCGTCCCCCAGTCATCGCGCAGGCCTATCACAAGGTCGGGTCGCCAGCCACGGAGCTTCCTTTTCAGATCGCGAAAGGTATGAGGGAGATACGGGGAACGGGCGAACATCGGACTGTTGTAATAAACGATCTCATCGATGTTGGGGTTATGCTCCAGGATCACCGTGCTCCACTCACCGGCCACAAGCTTGATCTCGGCATCAGGATAGTGGCGCCGGATAGCGCGCAGCGCCGGCGTCGCCATAAGCATATCACCGAGATGATCGGGCTTGTAGATCAGGATTCTGCGCACATCCCGGATCGAATGCCGCGAATGCAGCGCCCCCACCACCATCGAGAATGCATGTAACAGGTGCTCACCCATAGAGAGTAAGATAATCCATAGCGAGGTTCATCACACACACAAAATCTTTTTCCCAGACAACAAAGGCGAGCTCGATAGGGCTCGCCTTGCTGATGGTTCATTCCCCGGAAACCGGCCGCTCCCCGGCCGATTTCTCTTACACCGTCCGTCGGGTAATGTCCTCATAGAGTGTTGCAAGGATAAGCGCAAGTCAGTAGAGCACCCGGCCTTCCTCTCCTCTCTGTGATCGTAACAGGGCGAGGACATACCTGACGTCCCGATCGCGATTACCTCATCAACGACTGTCGTGGAGTTGTATCCCGCGCACCTAGTTCCCTGCATGATCGGCGCTGTAGATGGCCGCCACCTTCGGAAGTGTCCGGGCAAAATAGCCATTGGTAATCGCCTCCCCATAGTCGGAGCCCGTGTAGAAGATCTGATCGAACACCTCCGCGCGTTCCCTGGTGGACAGTCGGTTCAGGAACGCCGCGAACCGCGCGTCCCCCGCGAGGTGTGCCAGCGGCCATCCGGTGAAGGCCCACGATTCGTTGTCACCACTGTGATAATTCTCGTTGAAGAAGACGGTATGCAGTGCATCGGGGTCCCCTTCCATGGCCTTTTCAAACGTGCTCCGGTAGGGAAGGCGTGGCTTGCTGGAAATCCCCTCGCATTCGCTCTGGTAGTGTTCACGCACCTGCCTCCGGGCATCGGCGGGGATGAAGATGTATTCGGGTTGGGATGCGGGCGTCCTGATTTCCTTCTCCGATGATGCCGCAGGTGCGGGAGTTTCCACCGCCGCACTTCGCATCGCTCCAGCGGAATCCAGTGGAGAGGATGATAATGGTTTGGCCGACGGCTCTCCCCGGCATCCGGCTGTGATAAGGGCGATTGCCATAAGCGCGAGCAGATATCTCCAGTTCATTGCCATGTGATCTGGTAAGCGGCGGGTAGAGGGGATAGATAACAGCTTGACGGTTTTCATGGGATGGATCAAGCATGTCAATGCCCTAAGGTATCGCTCCTTCACAGTCATCCGCCATCCCGTTCTACCTGCAACACTCACTTATGATACTGCCAGCCGTCGCACGTCGCAGTTCCGCACATCGATACGGTAGCGCTTCGCGCCGATCGTCAGGATGGCGAAATCCCCGCCGTCGAGCTGCAGCGTGCCGTTCTTGGAGATCACGCCGCTGGGCCCGTTGGCACTGATGTTCATATCGCACCGTCCCATGATGGTGCTCTCTCCGCTGTGGGGATCGGCAACCAGATAGAGCCGGCTCCAGGTGCAGCGTATCGCCACATCGCTGAACCGGGCCTCGTCGGCGCGCACCATGCTGGTTCCATCCCACAGATACTCTCCGCTCAGATAGACGCCGCCGGCCAGGTTGAGGCTGTCGAACCGGATGTTCCCCACCGACCGTCCCTGCACCGTCAGGCGCGCGTTGCGATAGGTGCCATCGGTGCTGCTGTGGGCCATCATCGGGTTGACCGGGCGGGGCGCGGCGCTCTTTTGGGCATCGACCCCGGCGTAGCTGATCTGATAGCGAAGCTCCCACTCCGAATAGGCATCGGAGCGATCGCGCTGGCAGGTCAGGTCGATGGTCTGCAGCCGGGAGGCGGAGTCGAAGCTCGAATCGCTCTGCACCACCGTCACCTCACCGCTCTGCTGGTCGCCCCGCAGAGGAATCCCCTTTCCGGCGGCGACAAGATCGTTCAGGGTCGCGGCAAGCCCGTTGCTCTGGTAGCTGATGGCGCCGGCCGCCACCTCCGCGATAACATCGTCGTTCACCACCGACGCCTGTGTGGGGGGCTCGGATGAGCACCCGACAAGGGTCAGCATCATCAGCACAGCTATGTATACTATCCCTTTCATAACACCCTCAGACGCACATTGAGTTGGGAGGTTCCCGTCAATTGTTATCGGAACAACGCTCTGGCCTGAATAACGGTTAGCGGCGAGGCGGACATGCGTCCGGAGATGACAACCAACAGGAGAATCGACGGATGATAATTGCAGGAAAGTCAACTATCATGCCAGTGCCCTGACGGAGCCCTGAAGGGAATGTTTCAGCGATAATGTGATGGTAACACGAACGATGGATGGTGCGGCAACGCCACGCCCCGTGCAGCCGATGCACGGGGCGTGGACCGGTCAGAGCGCCGGATCGTCGAGCGGATCGCTCTCCCGGGGTGGGGCGGCGGAAACCGTCGGCGCGGCCGGCGAGGGACGCCTGATCATCACCCGGACGATCATTCCGCCGGCGACAGCAAGACAGAGGATCGGCCACCAGTCCCCCCAGCGCGTATAGAGGGTCAGATCGTCGCGAAGCTCGATCGACGCGGTGGTGGTGGTGGTCACCCCCTCCTCCGTCTGCCCGATCATCGATCCATACGGCGTCACAAAGCAGCTGACGCCGGTGTTGGCGGCGCGGGCGATGGAGCGGCGCGTCTCGATGGCGCGCATGATCGCGAACCGCGCGTGCTGCAGCGGACCCGGGGTCCCCATATACCATCCGTCGTTGGTGATCACGGTCAGGAAGTTCGCCCCCGAATCGACGAACTGCCGCACCACATTGGGATAGACGCTCTCGAAGCAGATCACAGCGGCCCCCTTGGTGATCGTATCCCGGTAAGGAATCCTGAAGGTTGCGATATGGTCCCCTTTCCCCCATGTCGAGATCCCCACCCCCCAGCTTATCATCTTCATCAGCCAGGGGACGTTATCGACGAACGGGATACGCTCGCCGAACGGCACGAGCTGCATCTTATGGTAGGCGCCGGTCAACCCCTGTCCCGGCACGAAAAGACCCGCCGAGTTGAAGTGATCGTACAGCACGGTGTCCAGAGCGCCGTCGGCGGTCGGACGCATGGTGACGTGAGCGCTGGCGGGGGCCTTCGAGCGGTCGGGATACTCGAGATAATCGGGAAAACCCGTCAGCACCGGAACGCCGAGCCGTTCCACCGCGTCATGGAGCTGCGTGCGCTTCCCCTCCCACCCCGGATCGCCGATCGGATAGGGGATCGCCGTCTCCGACCAGAGGAACATCTGCGTCGGGTGATCGGCCAGCGACCCGGCCGACAGCCCGAAGTTGAGATTGATATGATCGGTCGTATCGGTCTGATTCCACTTCTCCCACGGATCGACGTTCGGCTGCACCACCGTGACGGTGATCGCCTTCGCGGGGATCTTCGTGCGTGCTTCCCCGAGCACATAGAATCCGTAGAGAAACGGCGGGACAAGGGTCACCGCCAGAAGGGCCGTGCAGATCGTGAAGATCCGCCGCTGTTCCCGTTCGGCGCGGTCGAGCGCGAAGAGCATCGCCGCCAGCGCGACGTTCTGCACCAGCAGCAGGAAGCTGAGCCCCCAGACCCCGGTGAACTCGATAAACTGGATATAGTAGATGTTGTAGGTCTGCGTGTTGCCGAGCGTCAGCCAGGGATAGCTGGCATCGGAGAGGGCATGGAGATATTCCCCGCCGCACCAGAGGAACGGCAGAAACGCCAGCGCGAAGAAGAGCGAGCTCCGCTGCCGCACCCATCGATAGATCACCAGCGGCACGAGGAAGAACAGCGGATGGATGATCACCAGCAGCGTGCAGCTTATCATCAGGAACGGGTCGGCCTTCGCCTGCCAGCTCCCCACCCACCAGCTCGAAAGCGCCGAGAAGATCACCAGCGATCCGTAGCTCCAGCGGATCAGCTCCTTGTACGATCGCGCCCGCTCGAGCGCTATCAGCAGCGGCACAAGGCCGACCGAGCCGAGCAGGCCCACCGGATTCGGGGGATAGGCCAGGCCGAGCAGAAGACCGCTCAGCAGCAGCAGAACCCACGTCGGCGGCGTGCGGTCGATGGCAAGACGGTTGAACGATTTATTCACGCGGTGTGCAACGGTTAAACGAGATAAGCCCGGTACCGAACCGGAAACCGGAAGTTAGCAAACAGCCGTGAGTTCCCGCCAACCAACCCGGCCCCGGATACGTTCAGCATGGATCGTGGCGATGCGCCGCCAACGCCGCGCCTTCCGCCGCGCGCCCGCCGATCGACGGTGACGCTCCCATTTACCATTCCTTCGTTGCCAGACTCTGGGCGCCGCCCTAACTTTGAACGATTATGAGACTACGATTTCTTCTTCTCGCGCTGGCTCTGCTTGCGGTCGCGCCGGCCGCACGCGCGCAGAACGCGATCACCTTCGACTCTCTGGCAAAACGGATCGATCCGTTCTTCGCCGCCGAGCTGGTGCAGGATCTGAAAGACGCCCTCCCGCAGAGCCCCTACGACGTCTGGGGATACGACGTGGGGGATTATTCGGGCGACGGGGCCAACGATATCGCCATCGTCATCCGCCAGCGCAACGACACCAAACGGAAGATGGGGGTCTATTTCTTCATCGATGACGAGGGGATACTCCGGCTGGTGAAGCAGGCGCTCGTCGATTTCGTGGAGCTGCCGATCGAGGTGGGGGTCGCCATCGCCGACGGAAGCGCCCATATGACCCACAAGCTGAAGGAGTTCAACTGGGAGATCTACGGCTACCGCTACCGCGACGGCGTGGTGATGATGGTCGACAAGTTCACCACCGAGCGCCAGGGGCTGATGACCTACGAGAGCTACCGGAACTTCCAGACGCTCGAGGGCTACGAGCGCTACCTGAACACGAACGAGGGGGATATCCTCTTCCGCAGCGATTTCATGACCACCCCCTCCTACGGGCGCGGACGCGATGTCAGCAGCGGCTACCAGACCACGACCGTCGCGAAGATGACCCGCTACATCATGCAGGGAAGCTACTACTGGCAGGATGAGAAGGATCTGACGCTCGATGTCCGCTCGGCATACGACCGGGAATATCTCTACTTCAATATCCTCGTCCATGACGATCATGTGGTGCCGGCCGGACTCAACGGCGTCGATACCACCGCCGACCGCCTCGAGCTCTGGTTCGATATGTACTCGCTCGGCGATCGCTTCCGGGTGGGACGCCGCACGCGCGACTTCCGGATGAAGACCGATTCGAACATCTATGCGATGAACATCTCGCTGGGCGACTTCATCGACCAGCAGTCGGCCGTGAAGCTCTCCAGCTCGAACACCCTCGACGAGAAGCAGCTCAACGCCATCAAGGCGATCAAGTCGGTGGCGATGCAGGCCGACAGCGGCTATACCGTGAAGCTCCGCATCCCCTGGCCGCTGTTCGGCTTCGAGACCGCGCCGCTCGAGGATGAGGATGTGATGCAGTTCGGGCTGAACGTCGTGGTGCACGACGTCGACAACCCCTATCGCCCGGAGGAGGTCACCTCGATCACGACCAGCCAGAACTTCGACAGGATGAAGCCGGCCACATTCGGCTCGCTGGTGCTGATACCGGGGAGCAAGTATTACGGCGAGTCCACCAATATCTTCCTCGGAGAGTTGAAAGAGCGTCTCAAGGAGGTCGGGTACTGATGGTGCCTGAGGAACTGACCGAGGCAGAAGCGATCGGGGAGAACTATCGCCGGATACGGGAGCGTGTCGATGCGGCATGCGCCCGTGCCGGCCGCGATCCGGCCGGGGTGGAGATCATCGGCGTCACCAAGACCAAGCCGGCATCGACGGTCCGGGCGGCCCGGGAGGCGGGGATCACCATCGTCGGCGAGAACTACGTGCAGGAGATCACCGCCAAGCACGACGAGCTGGGGGAGATCGTGGAATGGCACTTCATCGGCCATCTCCAGCGGAACAAGGTCCGCGCTATCGCGCCGTTCGTCGCGATGATCCATGGGGTCGACTCGGCGCGGCTCGGCGCGGAGATCAGCCGCCAGGGGGAGGAGCTCGGTCGCACGATCCCGGTGCTGCTGCAGGTGAACACGTCGGGGGAGGAATCGAAGTTCGGGGTGGCGCCGGAGGAGGCCATGCGGCTTGCCGGAGAGCTGATCGCGCTGCCGCATATCGAGCTGCGGGGGCTGATGACGATCGGCGCGTTTCTCGACGATCCCGAGCTGGTCAGGCCGATGTTCGGCCTGCTGCGCGAGCTGCGCCAGGATATCGCCGCCGCGCTCGGCGTCGCGCTCCCCCATCTGTCGATGGGGATGACCGGCGACTTCGAGGCGGCCGTCGAAGAGGGGGCGACGCTTGTGCGGATCGGGACCGCGCTCTTCGGACGCCGGGGGTAACCCGCCCGGCGCGCGAGCCCCGATGCCGGCCGGTCCCATCGCAACATTGTTGATCCCCCCTCGAATACTCCACCCTCGAAAGCTCCGAAACAGCTAAGTTTATAGTCTGCAACCGGTTGCGGCGCACACGGCTCCCGGATGAAGCATTACCGAGGCATGAATCTCCTCCTGCCAATCCCATGTTCCAACAACAATCCTAGAGCAGTAATGATGCCCACACACCAAGGACGTCCCCGACTGGGGAGTATGATACTTCTGCTGATGACGGCGCTCGGGCTGCAAACGGCCCAGGCGCAGTCGGTGGCCTCCCCCTACAAATCGATGCGGCTCGACAACGGCCTCGAGGTGATCGTCATCGAGAACCGGACGGTTCCGCTGGTCACCGTCGATATCACCGTGCGCAACGGCGCGTTCACCGAGCCCGACGAGTTCGCCGGACTCTCCCATCTGTACGAGCATATGTTCTTCAAGGCGAACGCCGCCCTCCCATCGCAGGAACAGTTCATGGACCAGGTGGGGAAGCTCGGCATCGTCTTCAACGGCTATACGTCCGATGAGGTCGTCACCTACTTCTTCACCCTCCCGGCCAAGAACGTCGATGAGGGGATCAAGTTCATGGCGAACGCCATCCGCACCCCGATGTTCAAGGATGAGGAGCTGCTGAAGGAGCGGGAGGTGGTGCTGGGGGAGTTCGACCGGAACGAGGCCCAGCCGACCTTCGTGCTCCGCTACGCGATGGACTCGGCGATGTGGATGCCGTACGTCAGCCGGAAGCAGCCGCTCGGACAGCGCCCGGTGATCCAGACCGCGACGGTGGAGAAGATGAAGATGATCCAGAACCGCTACTACGTGCCGAACAACTCGGCGCTGATCGTCAGCGGCGATGTGAAGGCCAGCGAGGTTTTCGCGCTGGCGAAGAAATATTATAACGACTGGCAGCCGGGGGGAGAGCCCTTCCCGAGCAATCTCCCCCCCGCGTTCCCGCTGCTGAAGCCGAAGCTCGTGGTGCGCGAGGCAAAGATCCCCGATGTGACCGTGCGTCTCTCGTTCCGTGGCCCGAGCGTCGCCAAGGATGAGCCGGCGCCGTACGCGGCGAGCCTGCTGACGACGCTGATCAACCAGCCCACCTCCCGCTTCTACAACCACCTCGTCGACAGCGGCCTGGTGACGCAGATCAACGGCGGCTACGATCCCGCCCACAACGTCGGCAGCTTCGAGGTCTATGCCAGCGCTCCGAAGGAGAAGGCGCGCCGTGTGCTCGAGGTGATCAAGGCGGAGCTGAAGGCGATGTCCCAGCCCGGCTACTTCAGCGACGAGGAGATCGCGGTGGCAAAACGGATCGCCGCCGATGAGAAGCTCTTCGAGCAGGACAACATCTACAACTTCACGATCGGCACCACGGCGCGCTGGTGGAGCATGGCCTCGCTCGACTACTACGAGAGCTTCTCCGACAATGTCGCCCAGGTCACGCCGGAGCAACTTCGCGACGTCGTCAACAGATATCTGGTCGGCCAGCCGTTCGTCCTCGGCATCGGCTCCGATCGTGCAACTCTCAACACCCTGAACTTCACCGAGGAGGCGCTGACATGGTAGGACTCAAGAGACTCGCGGCACTGGCAACGCTCGCCCTGGCGGCCACGCTCCCGGCGTTATCGCAGGGGAAGCTGGCCTCGCAGGTGCAGGCGTTCACCGTCGATGGCATCCATGTCATCCTCAGCCCCGCCGACAACTCCCTCGTCTCGGTGATCGTGGGATTGGAAGGGGGACTGCTCGACGGGCAGACCCAGAACCCGGCGATCAGCAGCTTCGTCAGCGATCTGATCACATCGAGCGGATCGGCGGCGTATCCGAAGGATCAGTTCCGCAGGATCACCTCGCAGACCTCGACGTCGATCTATGGCGGAGGGGACTATCGCGGCACCAACTACAACCTCACCTCCACGCTGCCGAACTTCGACAAGGCGTGGGATGTGCTCGCCTCGCTCATCACCGCCCCGGCGTACGATGAGCTGGAGTATCGCAACATCATGCAGCGCCGCGTTGCCGACACCAAGCGCCGCTGGATCAACCCCGACTCCTACGCGTTCATCGTCGCCGACAGCCTTGCCAAGATCGGCAACCCGGTGCTCGAGCGCTATACCAAGCAGGAGGATGTCGAGTCGATCACCATCCCGATGATGAAGGAGTATATGGCGAAGGTCACCGAGCGCTCGCGGATGCTGGTGGTGGTGGTGGGGAACGTCTCGCAGCAGGATATCAAGAAGAAGCTCGCCGCGTTCTCGTCGCTTCCGCTCGGCACCTACAAGCCGGCGAAGGTCCCGACACTCACACCGCGCCCCGCGCCGAAGGTGCAGGTCGTGGACCGTCCCGAGAGCCCGACGACCTACGTCTATGGCGTCTTTACCGGGCCGACCGCCGATCAGGAGGATTTCTGGACGATGCAGGTGGGGCTGCGCTATCTGGGCAACGTGCTGTTCGAGGAGATCCGCACCAAACGCAATCTCTCCTACGCGCCGGGGAGCTATCTTACCTCCACGCTCGGGCAGTCGCGCGGCGTGATGAGCGTCAGTTCCACCCGCCCCGACTCATCGGTGCTGATCATGCAGACCGAGCTCGAGAAGATGCGGAGGGGGGAATTCGATGAGGATCGGCTGGAGAAAGCCAAGCAGATCTTCATCACCAACTACTACATGTCGCAGATGACCAACGCCGGCGTGGCGACCTCGCTCTTCAACGCCGAGCGGAACACCGGCGACTGGAAGCGGGCCTTCAGCATCGACGCCATCAGCAACGTCACCAAGGCCATGGTGCAGAAGGGGTTCGAGAAATACGCCCGCAACCTCCAGTTCGGCGTGGTCGGACCGCGCAAGGGAGTGACCGAACAGAAGTATATCTTCCGGGATTAATCCGATTCTCCGACCGTCGCCGGACCATAGCGGTCCGGCGGCGGATCGGCCATTGATACGCTATGCAGACAGATCAACAGGACGCTCCCGCACTCGATCTCCACTGGACATTCTCCAATGCGCTGAGCGCACTCCGCATCCTGCTCGCCATACCGGTGGGGTTCACGCTGACCGCCGGACTTCGGTGGTCCACCGTGGTGCTCTGCCTGGCCGCGGCGCTCACCGATGTGCTCGACGGCTATATCGCCCGCCGCTATAATGAGATCTCCGACCTCGGAAAGATCCTCGACCCCCTGGCCGACAAGGTTTTCGTGGCGGTGCTCGTCATCATGCTGCTGATCCAGGGCTCCCTCCCGGTCTGGTTCGTGGCGGTGGTGCTCGGGCGCGATCTGCTGATCCTCCTCGGGGGGCTTGCGGTCGAGCGGCGGCTGGGGGTCGTGCTCCCCTCCAACTATCCCGGCAAGGCTGCCGTGGTGGCGCTCTCGGTGATGCTCCTGCTGGTGGTGATCGGCGTCGACCAGACGTTCATCACCGCGATGATGGTCCTGGCGCTGCTGCTGCTGGCGATCTCCCTCTACCTGTATACCCGTCGCGCATTCGATGCGCTGGCGGCCCCCGGCAACCGATCGGCGACGCGACGATAACCGGCGCGATACCGACGGGACGGAAAGAATATTTTAGTGTACGCCGCGGCCGATGCAAGGCCGTGGCTCTTTACACGAGGACAAGGAACAATGGGTTTATTCGATAAGATCAAAGGAAAGGTGAAGGAGGCGATCGAGGAGACAAAGACCTCGATTCGCGAAACCGTCGACAACCTTCGCTACGACCGTCTGAAGGAAGGGCTCGCCCGCACGCGCGAGGGGATCGTCGAGAAGATCGGCATCGCCGCGCGACAGAACAGGAAGATCGACGACCAGTTGCTCGACGAGCTGGAGGAGGCATTGCTGATGGCCGATGTCGGCGCCGATACCACCGTCGAGATCAGCGACAGCCTCCGCGAACGGGTCCGCAGCGGCGGCTTTACCGATGCGAGCGATCTGAGCCGGCTGCTCCGCGAGGAGATCTCCCGGCTGCTGGCGAAATCCCCCTCGGCCGAGAACGACAGGATCTTCAGGCTCGACCCGGAGAAGCGTCCTCATGTGATCATGGTGGTGGGGGTCAACGGCGTGGGGAAGACGACCACGATCGGCAAGCTCGCCTACAACTACCGCAACGCCGGCTACAAGGTGCTGATCGGCGCGGCCGATACGTTCCGCGCCGCCGCCAACGAGCAGCTCGAGATCTGGGCGCAGCGCGCGGAGGTGGAGATCGTGGGGCAGGGACAGGGGGCCGATCCGGCCGCCGTCGCCTACGACGCCGTGCAGGCCGCCATCTCGCGCAACGCCGATGTGGTGATCATCGATACGGCAGGACGCCTCCATAACAAGTCGAACCTGATGGAGGAGCTGAAGAAGATGTCGCGCGTGATGCAGAAGATCGCCCCGCACGCCCCGAACGAAGTCTTCCTGGTGCTCGACGCCACCACCGGACAGAACGCGATCAACCAGGCCAAGGAGTTCACCCGCTCGGTCGATGTCACCGGGCTGGTGCTGACCAAGCTCGACGGCACGGCCAAGGGAGGGGTGGTGATCGCCATCGCCAACACGCTCGACCTGCCGGTACGCTATATCGGCGTCGGGGAGCGGATAGACGATCTGCAGCCGTTCGACGCGGCCGAGTTCGCCAACGCCCTGTTCACGTTCGATGAAACAACGTCCGTCGATGAATAATCAGGAGCCAGCTCATCATGCGTAAAGGCTGTGGCATCATCACGCTGCTTATCACGATCTGCATCGCCGCAGGAGGATACTATGCCTACCGCTATCTCCGCGGCGTCTTCGAGGTGCCGCATGAGCTGGCGGCGTACGACGATGAGGCCTCCATGCTGGCGCTCATCACGAGCACGGCACCGCCGCCGGGAGCCTCGGAGCATCTGACGCCGGAGCGCGTGCAGCTCTTCATCGGCGCCGTCGATCCCGTCGCGGCGGGATGGCGCGGGCTCCTTACCGCGCTCGACTCGATGCACCTTGGCGCGGACGGGGACAGCACCGAGATCAACTTCATGACCACCCCCACGGTGATCCATGAGATCATCCGCCTGCCGCTGGTGACCCGGCGGGGACTGGTGGAGTACCTCAACGCGAAGAATCTCTCCCTGCAGGAATATACCTGGCTGAAGGAGCGGACCGTGGCCGCCTCGGGGATCACGCTCAGAGAATACGACTCGGCGCTGCATGGGACGCTGCAGCGCTACATCTCGTCGAAGAATGTGGCGAACATCCGCAATGCTCACGACTCCAAGCTCTTCTTCGACCGTGTCGAGGAGCTGCGCTCGAGCGGCGCCGTCGACTCATCCGACATGGCTCTGGCCGCGCCCTACCGCTCGGTTCTTCTCGACAAGGGACTTCCCGTGCTTCTCAACATCGAAAACGACTTCGCGGATACCCCCGAGGCCACACTGGAGTCGGAATAACCCCCTGCAAGCTCCGAAAGGATGTGGCAAAACGTAATAACGCTTGCCTTCGGGGCGTTCGTGTCGTATGTTTGTAGTCCGCTTCAAGCAGGAGCAACTGCTGAAGCGCCATGGACATCGCGGGGTGGAGCAATTGGTAGCTCGTCGGGCTCATAACCCGAAGGTTGTAGGTTCAAGTCCTGCCCCCGCTACTACGAAGAATGAAGGCCTGAGTCACCGACTCGGGCCTTTGTCGTTTGTGGGGAGGAGTGTGTATCGAAGCAACGCTCCCGCTGCGCGTCATCGGCACGAAGACTGACGGCCGTTTCCTGCAGATAACCGCAACTCGTTTATAAGAAACTGCCATTTCGTATAAACGTCGCGATCGCTTCTCCCGGCTGTTGCTCCGCCATCGCAGTTCCGGCGGGCTCACTCCGCCTCCCTATCTCCCCGAAGAGCGTATCTTCCCGCCAGCGATCAATCTCCCCCAACCCTATCCGTCACTGAGGCGTGCGATACCCGGCTACCCATATCAACTTCACCAGAACCGGCCAGGGCCCCCCGGCGCTGATGGTGCATGGAAATCCCGCCACCTGCACCCTCTGGCGGCCGATCGCCGAGCGTCTTGCCGGACGCCGCACCATCTATGCGATCGATCTTCCCGGCTTCGGCGGAAGTCCCGCCCCACGGGAGCACACCGGCTACAGCCTCGCCAGCATCGCCTCGACGCTGGTGGAGTTCGCACGGCTGCACGGACTGGAGCGATTCGATCTTGTGGGACACTCCTTCGGCGGAGCGATCGCCATCACCCTCGCCGACATGGCCCCGGAGCATATACGCTCGATCGCGGTGATCACCCCGATGACCGACCGCATCCCGCCGCTGGCGCGTCTGGCGCGCTACAGGATATTCGAGCGCTGCGGGAGAACCATCTGGCGGATCATGCCCGGATCGCTCCGGCGACTGTTCGCCCGGCAGTGGGCCCATGTAAGCTATGGCCGGGGCTACAGCCGCGCACGCGCCGAGGAGGTGGCGCGCGAGGTCGATCGGGCCGATATCGTCGACAGCCTGTGCGGCCTCGTGACGGAGGCCGATTACGCCGCGTATGGCGCCGCGATCAGCCGGCAGGCGATGCGGGACATACCGATGCTGCTGGCGGGCTCGGAGGATGACCGCATCATCCCGCTGGAGCATTTCGACGGGCTCTGCCGGCGCCTTCCGCGCGCCGAGCGCCATATCTTCCCGCTCGGAAGCCATGTCCCGATGTGGCAGTATCCCGACGAGATAGCCCGGCTGCTCGCGGCGTTCTGGGAGAAGAGCGACTAGCGAACGATCGGCCGTTCCTTCCCCCTTCATCCCGGCAGCGACCCGCTTCCCCCGATCATCAGATCTCAACGCATCCCATGCTCCTCTACGCATCGATCGTCACAACGCTTATCCTCGTCTGGCTTCTGCTGGTGATCCATCTGGCACGACGGCAGCGCCATGTGCGCGACACCCCGATCATGGCGGCCCCCTGGCCGACGGTGACGGTCATCGTCCCGGCGATGAACGAGGAGGAGACGATCGAACCCGCGATGGAATCGCTGCTGCGGCTCGACTACCCGGGTCTGCAGATCATCGCTGTCAACGATCGCTCGACCGACCGTACCGGAGCAATCCTCGATGATCTTGCGGCGCGCCATCCGGAGCGGCTTATGACGATTCATGTGACGGAGCTTCCGGCGGGATGGCTGGGCAAGTGCAACGCGCTGACCGAGGGGGCCCGCCATGCGACCGGCGACTGGATACTCTTCACCGATGCCGACGTGATCTTCGAGCCGCACGCCCTGCGCACGGCGATCGCGTTTGCCGACGGCCACCGCGCCGATCATATCGTTCTCTTCCCAGAGATGCTCTGGGGCGGCTACGTCGAGGCGGCGCTGCTCTCGCTCTTCACGATGGCGCTCGCCGTCGGATTCCAGACATGGCGGGTGGAGGGAAGCTCGCAGCGTGCGTTCATCGGGATCGGCGCGTTCAACATGGTGCGGCGGGAGATCTACGAGCGCTTCGGCGGCCACACGCCGCTGAAGCTCGAGGTGGCCGACGATATGAAGCTCGGCTATCTGGTCAAGAAGCATGGCGGCCGCACCATCGCGGTCAGCTCGGGGGGACAGGTGAAAGTGCGCTGGCGCAACGGCGCGCTCGACACGGTGCGCGGGCTCGAACGGAGCGGCTTCGCGGGGATGGATTTCTTCTGGCCGAAGCTGATCGCCGCGGTGGCGTTCTGTGTCTGCGTGATGCTCGCCCCCTACATCCTCCCATTCGTCGCCGGCTCGACGACCGTCACGGCGCTCTGCGGGATATCGCTGGGGCTGATCCTTCTCATCTACGCGCTCAACGGACGTGCAAACCGCTTCCCGATCTGGATCGGCCTGCTGCATCCGGTGGCCTGCGCCCTCTTCATCTACGCGTTCGTCCGTTCGGCGGTCGTCACCACCGCGCGCGGCGGGCTGGTCTGGCGCGGGACGTTCTACTCGATAGCCGAGCTGAAGCGCGGCACGGTGCGATGATGTCGCCGGTAGATAATCGCTAGTGCCCCGCCGGGATCTTCTTCCGCAGCATCATACCGCTGTCACGCCATTCCGCGCGCTCCATCATCGGCTGATCATCGGACCACATGCCGTTCATATCACGCACGTTTCCGTCGATGATCGGAAGGGGGTGTTAAGCCGATGGCTCGAGGTGGAGAGATACCCGGGATGCAGATCTCGATCGCCTCTTGAACAAAGATACAGCCCCCGATTCCCCACCGGCAGTAGCCTAAAGGATACTTCCGGAGTCCATATCCATGTGCCCTGAAAGCTTCCACTCGTCGTCGGCCATCACCACACAGGCCGACTCTATGTGGCAACGGCGTCCTGGTCTCCCTCTCTATGCAACGCTCTCCCGGTAATCCCGATAACTATCATCCAGCCCCACAACGGATCACCACTCATTGCGCTCTACAATTGTTCATCTTCCCAGCGCGATCTCAGGTGACACTGGACATCGCCCCATTCTACAATTGCATCCCGTCACCTCTTCCCTCAATATTCCGCCCCGCCTATCCATATAGGGTGTCCCTCAGTTCCCAATCGGCCGATACCATGCTTATTATCGCTTCTCCATCTCCACATCAAATTCTTGCATCCTGTCTTCCGCCATGTTATCGGTATTATTTTTTCGATATACAGCTATTGCATTTATGGTATACTTTTGTGCAATTTTAATCTCAGCCCAGTGGAAGCACACAACGGATACATCAGTAGATCGCAGGAGTTATGCGCACCTTATCCCAGGATGCCCGGCAGATTATCGCCTTCATCAATACGCTCTCCATCAGCAGCGATGTGGCGGAGTGGTCCGATGCATTCTCTCGAGCACTTCGCACAATGCTGGGGGATGTCGATGATGTAACCATCCGGTTGATATTCACGGCAAAGCTCCATACGCAATCGAAGAGCGAGCCGGAGTTCCTCGTCGATATGCGGAGGCCGAAAGAGGGGAGTAATGCACGCCCGGATTTCATAGTCAGCCACAACAGGGAGGGAGAACCGCCCTATGAGCATCTTATCGCGATATATCGAGCCAGCGACCCGCAGCTCGATGAGAAATTCATCCTGCACGGGTTCGATTATCACTACACCAACGGTACCTATCTCGGCTCGATCGTGCTCTGGCAGGGACGGCATCGCCGCGCCATCAGCAAGCATACGATGGAGCTGGTACGGTCTCTGGAGCCGTTCTTTGTCTTCGCGCTGTCCGACATCGTCACCCGCTATCACTACTTCCAGCCGGCCGGAGCCACCTTCGGCAAGGTCATGGAACAGATCGTCCGCGAGGCGGAGCTGACGCACAAGGAGCATGAGGTGCTTGTGCTGCATATGTACGGCCTCTCATATGGGGAGATCGCCTCGACGCTGGGGATAAGCATCCCGGCCGTCAAGAAAAGGATTCTTCAGATCCATCGGAAGGTCGATGTCCGCAGCCACGCCGAGCTGTTCGCACGTTATTTCTCGGCGATTGCTCCGCTGCCGCAGCGCCCGGACGAACACCACACGATACATCCAAAAGTATACCCACGGTAGCTTTTCTGCTCGCGGTCGGGACTCCACGTTGCCGCTATGGCATTGGTACGGGAAGAGGAATACTTCCGTGGATTGCGTCATGCCGCATCGCGCGCCGCCGTTCCGGCAAGGGTTGCAGAGCGATCCGCCTCACCGCCGGAGCGGCACTGAGCGATCAGGCCCCCTGGACGGATGACGGCGGAACATCCGGCGAAGCTCTGCTGCGGACGCGTGTGGAGTCGATCTACATAAGCACCTCACGACATTTCTTCATACCAGCCTTCCATCCATGATCCATATCACTCAACTCCCCGGAGGTTCAGATGAGCATCCCCCTGTTTCCCCGATATCATCATCTCTGCGCCCTTCTTCTGTTGGTGGCGATCACCGGCGCCCGCCGGCTTTCGGCGCAGTGCCTGACGAACTTCCTCTATAGCGCACCGATCACGATCACCAATCCCGGAGACTCCACGCTGCTCGACTATCAGATAAAGCTGACGATTAACACCGCTGCGCTGGTCGCCGCTGGGAAGCTGCGCGCCGATGGCGCCGACCTTCGCTTCGTCGATGGCACCGACTGCTGCGCGCCGCTTCCGCTCTACATCGAAAGCGGAATGAACAGCGCAGCTACCGTTGTCTGGGTGCGGTTGCCACGGGTTCCCGCGGGCGGATCGGGCATCATCTCGATGCTCTACGGAGGAGGCTCCGTACGATCGGCCAGCAGCGCAGCGAGCGTGTTTCCATTGTACGATGATTTCCTGGGAAGCGATCTTGATGGCTCTCGATGGAATCCAAGCACCTCCTCCCCCGGAAGCGGCACCGTTGCCTTAAGCGGAGGGATAGCCCACTTCGCCAGCGGCAGTGACTCGGCCAGGGGGATGGTCACCATCACCTCGCTCGACTCGTTCGCAACACCGGTGATCGTGGAGATGATGGTGACCGAAGCATCGGGATCGTTCGCCCATGTGGCGCAGCAGATCGCCGGCAGTTCCAATGGCTATGGCCTCTGCCTGCTGGAGAGAGCCATGCTCTTCGGTCTCTTCAGCGATCCTCCTCCTTCTCCGATGGGGGCAGTACCATATGTCGTGGAAACGTTTCTGAGCGGCGCGGAGGCGGGAGATATCGTCGGCGTCTGGGGAGTGAGCTGGGGCCGAACAACCGATGAGGCAATCACCTGGCCGGGAGGCATCATGCAGAACACCGAACAGAATTACGCGCAGCTCCCGATCAGCCCCCGTATCGTCGTATCGCTCGGCGTATTACGCGACATGTTCGGGCAAAGCTCGGGCACGCTCAGCGTCGACTGGATACGCGTGCGGGGCTATACCAAAACGCCGCTCATGATTTCGGCGCCCGGACCCGAGCTGATCGCGACGACCCCAACGATTCTGCGCTCTCCCGTCAGCCGGATGGTATGCCAGGGAGAGCCAGCCACATTCGAGGTCGCGACGAACGGTGGGAGAAGCTTTCAGTGGCGGAAGGATGGCCGGCCGATCGATGGCGCCACCGGAAGCAGCTACACTGTCACGGCCGCCACGCCCGCCGATACCGGCAGCTACGACGTGGTGGTGACGGGCGATGGATGCGGGCCGGCCGCGGTCACCGGTTCCGCGCGGCTTGCGTTTCATGCTCCCCTTCGAGTGGAGCATGAAACGCACCCCGAGACGCGCACGCTCTGCGGCGGAAATCCCGTGTATATCCGCGTCAACGCCGAGGGGGCGCTCGCATACCAATGGAGGAAGAACGGTCTGCCGATCGATGGCGCCACCACGCATGAGCTGACGATTCCATCCCCCACCGCCGCCGACGACGGAATCTACGATGTGCTGGTGAGCGGAGGATGCGGCGCCTCGGCGATCAGCGCGACGACCACGCTCACCATCATCGATCAGCCGAAGATCATCGAGGGACCGCGCGATACGACGCTCTGCCGGGAGGGACGGTTCACTCTCTCGGCAACGGTGACGGGCCCCGGCCTCCGCTATCAGTGGCGCCACGACGGCGTGCCGATCGAGGGGGCCACATCGCCGACCTATACACGGAGCGCGCAGCCGCAGGACCAGGGGATATACGACCTCGTGGTACGCGGGGCATGTGGCCCCGCGATACCGAGCGCCCCGGCACGCGTGACAGTGCTGGCTGAGCCTCTTATCATCGCGCAGCCGCTGAGCCTGTCGGTCGCGGCGGGGGAGCCGGCGACGTTCCGGGTGGCGATCGACGGCGGCGGAAGCGTCTCCTATCAGTGGCGGAAGGATGGGGTGGATATTCCGGGGGCGACGCTCCCCCACTACACCATCGCGACGGTATCGCGCGATGACATCGGCGCCTATAGCGTGGTGGTGACCGGGACGCTCTGCCGCGAGATGGCAGCGGCGGTGGTCAGCGGGGCGGCGGAGCTTACGCTCGAAGGAGCACCCGCGATCATCGCCGGACCGAACGACCAGCATCTCTGCGCCGGAAGGCCGGCCCTCTTCATGGTGAGCGCCGTCGGAAGCGGACTCCACTATCAGTGGCGCAAGGATGGGGTTCCGATCGCCGGGGCCACGGAGCGGCGCTACGCCATCGCCGCAACAACGGCGAGCGATGCGGGCTCTTATGATGTGACGGTGACATCTCCTTCCGGGGAAACTCTGCGCAGCCCCAGCGCCATCCTTTCGGTGACGGCCCCCGCCTCGATCACGCGGCAGCCGCTCGGAGGCGATATCTGCGCCGGAGCAACCGCCACGCTCACCGTCGTGGCATCGGGGGATGGACTCCGCTATCAATGGCGGCGGGATGGAAGCGCGATCCCCTCGGCGACGACGGCGAGCCACACGATAACCGCCGCCGCGCAGTCCGATCAGGGGGGATACGATGTGCTGGTGATGGGAGACTGCGGCGATACGGTCACCAGTGCCACCGCGACGATCACCATCCATCAGGCCGCAATGATCCTTCTCGATCCCCTCACGATCAGCGCGCGCGAGGGAGAGGAAGTGACGTTCTCGGTGGAGGCGACGGGGGATGATGTACGGTATGCATGGGAGCGGGATGGCATCGTCATACCGGGAGCCACCGCGTCGCACTATACCATCGAGCGGGTCACGGCCGTGGATGCCGGATCTTACCGGGCGATCGTTACGGGGACATGTCCGCCGGCCGACAGCAGCGCGGCGGCGCTGCTGATCATCGATGGAACGAGCGCCGTCCCCGGCATGCCGGAGAGCATCACGGGCCCATCGCTCACGGTACTGCCGCAGCCCGCCTCCGGGACGACCCAGCTTCTGGTGAAGCTCCCCGGCAGTATCCGCACGGAAAAGGGCACGCGACTGATACTCTACGATGCGATGGGGACCGAGCGGATCGACCTGAGCGAAAGCTTCGCGCGGGGAAGGTTCGTGAGCGCGGAGTTCGATGCCGGGGAGCTGCCGTCGGGACCGTACTACTGCCGGATCGCAACCGGGCGATGGGAAGGGAACATCGGCGTGGTTATCGTGACGCGATAGACGGGCCGGCCACCGTTCCTCCGACACGGCTCGGCTTCGTCCGAAGGCAGGGGAACTCATCAAAGGTCTCCCCTGCCGCATAACGCGATGAGGCTCCGGCGATATGATCGCCGGAGCCTCGTGCTATCCGTCAGTGCCGGACAGATTGATCAACGGGCCTCACCACATCCCGATATCACGCCGGTCGTTATCGCGATAGTCGCCGCGGCGCTCATCCATGCGGCGGCGCTGCTCGGCGCGCTCATCCCCCATCCACGACCGCACCTCGTCGCTGGCGCGATCGCTCCAGTCGCGACCGCTCCGGTCGGCCCCATGACGGGCGCGATCGTAGTCGGAGGCGCCACGATCATATCCATGGCTCTTCTCTCTATCATTCCAGTTCGGCTGCTCCCCGCCGCGCCACTCCTGACGGCCCTCCATCCTCTGGCCGCCACTCCATCCCTGCTCCCGACGACTGTTCTCCCAGCCCTGATCTCCCCGACCGCCACGCCAATCCTGATAGCCGCGGTCCTGGACTCCCTGGTAACCTCCCCACTCACCGCTGGGAACGCCCCGATAGGGCTCTCCGGTGAAGCCGCCACGGTTATACTCCTGGCGGCCGTAGCGATCCCTGTCGAGGTCGCGGGCAACGCGCTCGCTGTTGTATGGACCGTTGCCATAGTTATGGCGATAGTCGCTGCCGTTATCGTAATCGAACCTGTCGCGGCGGCGCTCATCCAGGTCATCGCGCCTCTCATCCATCCGGCGGCGGCGCTCGGCATCATCATCGCCGAACCAGGAGCGCACCTCGTCACCGGCACGCTCGAACCACCCCCGCTCCCCACGATCGCGATCGTTCCAGCTGTTGTGGCCGCTGCTTCCGCGTCGGTTATCCTCCCAGCCACGATGATCCTCATCCCGATATGCCATCATATCCTCCTTGATCCTTGGGTTATTGGTATGGATTCCCCACGCTTCAGCTTCGAGCGCGGGAATCGTCCGATGTTACCCGTCACTGCTCACAAGAATCACGCCGTCACGATGGCCGCGAACGCTTTGCGGGCCCCACGTTGCGCGCTCTACGGTCGCGCATGCCGGAGATATCCCGAAGGAGAATCCGCACCGGACGAAGACCGGCAGATCCGGCGGTCCTGCGGAGGGCCACCGACGGAGAAACCGGCTTACTCCTCCTGGTCTCTCCCTCTGAACACCGGAAGCGCCAGACCCCATCGGAGCGCGGCGAGACGCACCACCAGCGCCAGCGCTATCGCGGCGATCGACGCGACACGGGCCTCCACTCCGGCCGCCATGAACAGCGAGAAGGCCGCCGCCCCCACGAGCGATGCGGTGGCGTAGATCTCCCTGCGGAGGATAAGGGGAATCTCGCCGCAGAGGAGATCGCGCACGATGCCTCCGGCAACTCCGGTGAGCACCCCCATGACGATCACGATGATATAGGAGACGCCCGCCTCCAGCGCCCGCTGGCAGCCGAGGACTGTGAAGAAAGCGAGACCGAAGGCATCGAACAGCAGCAGCGGCCGCATCGGGAAGCGGATGGCCGGGGCGGCGATAAACGTTCCGATCGCGGCCACCACCGCCACGATCACATAGACCGGCTCGGCGATCCAGAACACCGGACGAATCCCGAGGATCACATCGCGGATGGTCCCGCCGCCGATCGCCGTGACCAGCGCCACCACCACGATGCCGAAGACATCCATCCGTTTTCTTCCCGCCACCAATGCCCCCGATATCGCAAACAGCGCGATGCCGAACAGATCGAGGAAATGAATCATAGCCAATGCCCGATTGAATGCTTCCGGCGGACCACGGCCCGGCGATCGGACGGCGCCACGACGAGACGCCGACACCGCGCCAAAAGCGGCCTGCTTGTTGCTGTAGAGGATATGCAGTGATGAATAGTATAGCGAATCAACCCGTCGAGTGCTGAGATTTTATGCAACACAAAGGATTATACTCGCTGAGCTCCCCCGCCTTCATGGGGTCGCTCTTTATGGCGGCACTTGTCGCCATTGTCACCCCGCGCGGCGGGTCCACGACGCATGGCACCGAGGCCACGGCAATGACGGAGGCCGGCATTGGAGCGATCCATCTGCCGGCGTTCATGCAGGAGAACTACTACGCGTTCCTGAAAATCGATATCGGCGGCAACGAGTCATGGCCGAACGACGGCACGATACCGGTGATAGCCTATGGCTGGGGGGGCGATCGCCCGCTTCCGGCGCGCCAGCGGGCCGACTCGCTCAACCCGATCTTCGCCAAGTCGCTCAAAAGCCCGACGCTGAACTTCCAGAAGCGTGACGATATCTTCTCGCCGATCCTCGAACGGATGGCCGGAGGGGACCAGACGCTGCCGCTGGTCAGGTTCACCGTCACTCCATTTCAGGGAGACGCGATCACCTTCAATCTCTACGATGTGAAGATCATCAGCATGCGCGACGTAGGCTACGTCATCAACGAAAACCCGACGACGCAGGAAGTGGTGCTCGCGTTCTCACGCATCGAGCAGGCGGTCGACGACTAGCCGCACACCCGGATGCGCCATCACCGATAGCGCATCCGGCACCCGTGGGCGCCCGCCGGCCACGACGTGAATGAACCGCCGGCGTATGCCCGCCCCAGCCCAGGCGCGCGTCATATCCCTGCATCGGTCGATCGCCACCGTTTCTCCTGCCATATGGCGCCATCGCATCGCTCCACCTCCATCCGGCTTCGACATCCCGTGTCCTCCATCGATCATCGCATCGCCGAGCGTATCGCCCGGCATCACGCGTGTGATCCGCAGCAGCGCGCCCCCTCCCGGCCGCAGCGTCAGCTCCACCAGACTGTCGATATGCACAACCGTGTCGAGCCCCGGGCGCTCCGCGCGCTCCCCCGGCAGCGGCGTCCGGTCGGGCTCGATCTCGGTCACGCGCAGAAACTCCCCGCCCCCCGGCCGCCTCAGATTGAAGCGGACCGCGATGGCCCGCGTTCCCGAGAGCGCGTGCAGCAGCCCGTAAGCGGGGTCCTGCCGGAGCGTATCGGGCGCCTCGAAGGTGCGGCGATTGACGAGGAAGATATGGTTGGTATCGGCCGGAGCATCCCCCGAAGCCCCGGCGAGGCCGGTTCCGGGATAGAACATACCGAGCTCCACGAAGGTGGCGGTATCGGGATCGAACGCGCCGCTGTAGCGATCGCGCGACCTCACCGACGCAACGATCTCGCCGGCCGGAAGCGGGCGCGGAGCGATGCCGGCATCGATGCTTCCGGTCACCTTCCCCGCCATATGGATGCTGTAGGCGGTCCGCCAGCGCAGCCTGCAGAGCTCCGGACCGATCCTGTGGAGCCATGTGTTGAGGCTCTTCAGCTCGCGGGTGTGAGCACGATAGCCAAGATACAGGGTATCGAAGTCGACCCGGTGGGTGCTGTCGACGTTATCGGTAAGGCTGAACGCGTTGGGGGACCCTGCCACGAACAGATCCTGCGCGGTATCCCCCAGGCGCGGCCCCATCAGCCCGAAGTTATCCATCTCGCCGAGATAGAGCCCGGTCGCGGGATCGGGGAAAAGGAAGTTCCGGTAATCGCCCAGAACATTGTAGCGCACGCCGCGCGCGCCGTAGCAGAGGCCGAGATTGGTCATCACCCTGATCTCCGGCGGAGAGACGAGCAGCACGGTGGTATCGGGAACGGTATCTCCAGGCCGGGCGCGTATACCGATGTAGCCGTTGCCACCGACCGTCGCGATCAGCCGGCGCCCGCGCTCACGGGCCAGCTCGGCCCCGATCGTCAGCATATGCAGCGGCAGCGTGTTGTAGGGATAGCCGATCTCATCGAACTGATACCATCCCAGCTTTCCGCGCTGCACCGAGAGCTCGTACGCCTCGATGCGGGGACGGAGCAGAATATCGGTATAGAGCCCCAGGCGCACCGAATCGAGCGCCAGCAGCAGCGGGATATGGAAGCGCCCGCCGTTGTGCTCGCGGAACCGGGGGAGCGCGTGGTGCGGCAGCTCCAGACGATACTGAAGCTGCGGAAGCGTCCGCCCGGATGGAGCCGCGTCGCGGGGAACGCCGAACCTGCGGGAGCTGTCCTGCTTCCACCCGCTGTACATCTCCGGAACGATCTCCTCGGGAAGCGCCCGGTGGATGAAATTCTTGATCGCCTGCGCACCGATCTGCCCGGTGAACAGGGGTAGGCTGTCGGCGGGATTGATGGCAGTGAAGCGCCGGCGGAGCATGGTGTCGAGATAGGCATAGGCGGCCCCCTCGATCACGTTCGGCTCATCGCCCGTGTAGAGCCTGAGCCACGCGCGGCGGATCGTATCGCCGGGAGCCGGGGTGGCGGTGCCGTAGAGATCGCGAAATGCGCTGCGGACGATCCGCTCGCGGTAGGCGATGCTCTCGCGCCCCGCCCCGAGGACCCGCTCGCCGATCCTGTCGCGGATGTTGATGCTCCGCAGCGCCACACGCTCCCCGCCGAGCCAGTAGACCTTGAGCTCCAGCCGCGATCCCTCGGGGGGCTGCGCCGGATGGAACGGACCGGGAGCACCATCGGGCCGCCGGAGCAGCGAGTCGCTGAAGGCCACCTCCCGGTAGTCGTCGGCCGACCCGCCCCGGCCGGCGCTTCCCGCCAGATCGCGCCTGGTGACGAAGAAGGTGCGCAGCGGAACGAGCGTATCGCGCCGGAAGGTGCGCCGCGTGTCGGGCGTTGCGAGCACCCTCTGTCCGGCCAGGATCTCCTGGTAGAGCTCGATCCTGAAGAGCGAATCACCGGGGGCCGAGTTCCCGCCGGGGAACGTATGTCCGACGGCGACGATGTGGAAAGGAGGACGCTCCGACCCGGTGTTGCGCGCCCATGCCAGCAGCTCACCGGCGGCGATCTGCCGGCGCTCGACCGCTCCCGGCCGCCAGTCGAACGCCAGCCCCGAATCGATCAACTGTCCCGGCGTCGTGTTCGCCGAATCGTATACCTGCTCGAGCAGCCCGCGATGCTTCGGCGAGCGGTTCCGGGCCGTATCGCCGCCGCGACGGTAGAGAAACTTGCTCGCGAAATAGGGGGATTGCACCGTGTCGACCTGGGTGAAGGGATAGAGCTGGATCTCGAACCCATGCCCCGCCTCCAGCGGCTCGAACTTCGAGATCAGCCGCTGCCATGGCTTGCGCAGCGCCGAGGTCGCCAGCGCATACCGTTCTATCGTATCACGATATATCGGGTACTGCTCCACCACATCGATCCCGAGCGCATCGAGCAGCAGCCAGAGGCTGTCCCCCTGGGCAAGCGATCCGGCATGCGTCTGCGAGATCGCCATCACCACGAACTGCGTGTCGGAAAGACCGTAGCTCGGCCTGATCGGGGGAAGCTCCTGCGCGCGCGCATCGGCGGCCGGGAGGATCAGCAGCAGCACGGCGACGATCGCCCGAAGCAGAGAGGATGTTCGAGGGGAGAAGGGGAGATTGTCCGGATGCATACGATGTTCCATCTGTGAGAGAGGCCGGGTCCAGGGCGCCGGCCATACGGAGCTCGAGATCGCCCGGCGAGCGCCATCGTATCCGTGCGCTCCGATTCGGACGAATAGCCGGGGCGTTTCGGGAAGGATGACGATCCGCTTGAACCGGGCTCCGGGAATGTGTAGATTCCTCGCGCATGATACTTCGATGCACCATATCGCCAATGGAACGCCGCACTGCGCCGGCCGCTCCCGTCATGGCCGCCACGCTCGTCGGCGGCTCGCACGGTGGTGACCTGAGCGGAATGACCGGCACCACCGCGCCGGGGCGTCGCGACCATGAAGGGAATCGTATATCATGCCCGCCCCTCCCGACCATAAAGGGATGGGCGGGGGCATCGGCTGCAACCGCGGGAGCGCGGCCGAGCCTGCTTCCGGGGCGGCATGCCGCGGGGTACCCGCCGGTCTCCGCCGGAGCACGGCAGCATATCTATCTCCACCTCTCCGTACTTCTCATATGATCCGTTCCCGCTGAGGGAACGATCCACGGACGGAGATCACTCCGCCCGCGCGCCGTCACGTTCGCCCCGGTTCCGGGACGTTCCTGGCAGTACTTCATCCTTCCCGTTCCCACGGCGCCGGAGAGGAGCATCGTGTATCGCTATCGCGCGGCAGGCCGACCCTGAGGGAGCACGACCGCGCATTACATCAATTCATCGTACAGCAGGAGAACAGAGTCATGAGCAGCAAACCGATCTATATCACCGAGCCCGATCTGCAATGTCTGACGCAGCTGCTCCGCAACGCGCGCGGCGGAGCGGCGATCCGGGGGGAGCATCTGGTCAGCCTGCGGGCGGAGCTGGAGCGCGCGCAGATCGTTCCGTCGAGCGCCATACCACCCGATGTGATCACCATGAACTCCACGGTGCGCATCGCCCATATCGAGACCGGCGGCGAGGCGACCTACACGCTGGTGTTCCCGGACAAGGCGGATGTCGAGCAGGGGCGGATATCGGTGCTGGCGCCGCTCGGCACCGCGATGCTCGGATACGAGGTCGGCGATATCGTCGCATGGAGCGTTCCGGCCGGCACGCGGCGGTTTCGTATCCTGGAGATACTCTTCCAGCCGGAAGCCGCGGCCGCGCTATAAATGGCCGCCGGAAAATCGGCGCGGCGACGATCGGCCGAAGACCGCCGCCGACGGAGCCCGCATCCGTGCCGGTCCGCGCCGGGCCTCTATCGCCGCACGAACACCGGCAGCGTAACCCCATCCCGGCCGGCCCCGATCGTGATGAAGTAGGCTCCCTGGGGCAGAAGCGTCACATCGAGCAGAAAACTTCCCTCCTCCCGGCGGGCGCCGCTCAGGCTTTCCGTCGAGCGCCGGACGTAGGCGCCGGTGCCGCGCTGTGTCCCGAGCTGATCGTACAGAACGCAGCCGAGATCGCGATGGACGCCATCGGGAAGGGCCAACTCAACCGGAACGCTCAGACTGGAGCGAGCAGGGTTCGGATAGGGAGCGCCCACGCGGAGATATCCCTCGCCCGCCCCCTCGCCGAAGCCGAGCCGCACCGTGCAGACCGATGCATCGGCGACGGAGCTTATCCCCGCCGAGGCGATGGGAAGCATCAGAGGATCGCAGTCGTTATCGATGAGCAGCGTGTCGGAATCCTCCCCGACCAGGGCGGGAGCATGGCAGAAGCGGATCGGACGGGACTCCCCGGCGGGGATGGTCAGCGGGAACTGTCCCGGCGGAATCGAGTAGCGCGTGTTGCCGAGCATGCGCGCCGAGGCGATCGCCAGCGGAGCATCGGCCGCGCCGATCATGAGGCTGTCCCACCGGTATGTCCCGACCGCAGAGGGGGGGATACGGAGCACTCCATCGCTCAGGTCGGCGAGCAGGATTCTCCGGGGAACCGCCTCCACCATGATGGTCCTGACGATGGTATCGGCGCCGAAGATATTGGCGGCGATCAGCGTGACGGCATGCTCCCCGGGGGACGTGAAGCAGATCCCCCGCGGGTTGCGCTCGGTCGACCTGTCGGGCACCGCGCCGGGGAACGACCATCGCCAGCTCCCCGGCAGGCGAGCGCTGGCGTCGGCGAAATCGAGACAGCCCGCCCGGCAGGGCTCCGCTCCCGTTACCCGGAAGTCGGCCCGGGGAGCATCCATCACCCCGACGGCATAGATATAGGTGGCGATGGTCAGGCAGCTATCGACCAGCACCAGGCCATCATGCTGCTCCCCCTCGCCGGAGGGAGTGTAGCAGATGGCGAGCCCCCTGCGTTCCCCCGGCGCCAGCGCCAGGGGAAACTGTCCCAGCGCGATCACGAACTCTCTCCCCCTGAACATATGGGCCTCGGCGGCGGTGAGCATCACCGTTATATCACCCCGGTTATGCAGCACGATACTGTCGCAGACGGTGGTGCCCAGAAGCGCCGTATCGAGCTGGATGCGGGAGCGTGCGGGATGGGCGATCGAATCGACCTCGATCTTCTGCGGACGGATGGTGATCGTTCCGTACACCGTATCGGCACCGGCGCTGTTGGCGACGATCAGGATGACCGGATAGGTGCCGGGGACGCCATAGCAGATATCGCGCGGCATGCTGTCGGACGAAACGGAGGGGATGGCGCCGGGAAACGACCATCGCCACGATGTGGGCGAGCCCGAGCTTTTATCGATGAAGAAGCTGCAGGTCCCCTCGCAGACCATGGGGATATAATCGAATGCGGCGCGCGGAGGCGTATCCCCCTGGGCATACCCCCGCATCGTCGCGCAGAGCAGCAGCGCGAACAGGAGGAGCGATATGCAACAGCATATGCCACGACGGCGCGGCAGAGCAGATGGGTCCATAGCGAATATGCGGCGCGCTCAATGGAGAGCGGTGCCGTCGCGCAACATAGCGTATGGAAGGGAGAAGGTGGAGGTAATTTATCGGCCCCATCGCCCGGCGGAACGAACGAGGGGCGCCCCCGTGGAGGCGCCCCATACCGTTGCGAAGATCATATCACCGGCGGAGCCGGCCGTGTGCGGCCGCGCGGCATCACCACCCCAGCAGGTAGGCGAAGATCAGCGGCGCCACGATGGTGGCGTCCGACTCGATGATGAATTTCGGCGTGGTGATATCCAGCTTCCCCCAGGTGATCTTCTCGTTCGGCACCGCGCCCGAGTAGGAGCCGTAGGATGTGGTGGAATCGGATATCTGGCAGAAATAGCTCCAGAACGGAACGTCGTGCCATTCGAGATCCTGGTACATCATCGGGACCACGCAGATCGGGAAATCGCCGGCAATTCCGCCGCCGATCTGGAAAAATCCGACGCCCTTGCCGGCGGAATTATTCCGGTACCAATCGGACAACCAGACCATATACTCGATGCCGCTTTTCATGGTCGATGGAACGAGCTCCCCCTTGATGCAGTACGAGGCGAAGATATTCCCCATGGTGCTATCCTCCCAGCCGGGAACGATAATGGGAATATTCTTTTCGGCGGCGGCGATCATCCAGCTGTTCTTCGGATCGATCTCGTAATGCTCCTCCATCACGCCGCTCAGCAGCAGCTTGTACATATATTCATGCGGGAAATATCGCTCCCCTTTTTCCTGGGCATCTTTCCAGATCGTGAATATATGCGACTGTATACGGCGGAACGCCTCCTCCTCCGGTATGCAGGTATCGGTCACACGGTTATATCCATCCTGCAGCAGATCCCACTCTTCCTGCGGGCTCAGGTCGCGGTAGTGGGGAACGCGCTTGTAATGGGTATGGGCCACCAGGTTCATGATATCCTCCTCGAGGTTCGCGCCCGTGCAGGAGATAATATCGACTTTTCCCTGGCGTATCATTTCGGCGAAAGAAATACCTAGCTCCGCAGTACTCATGGCGCCGGCCAGCGTCACCATCATTTTTCCGCCCTCGAGCAGATGCGTCTCATATCCCTTTGCCGCATCGACAAGCGCCGCGGCATTGAAGTGCCGGTAATGATGCTGAATAAACTGCGAGATGGGTCCTTTGTTCATGCGAGTAGCTGTCGTTACGTTGAATGATCTTGATATACGGGGGCAAAGCTACGATAGTTTGCCAGCCCACGATGACCGGCCTGGCCCGATATACAAACAGATGTAGTTCCGTGATGCCCCCGGATGACACAGGATGGAGATGACGTGCGTGGACGCCGCATCGTGGAAACGAAGAGAACGGTGCAGAGCACGATGACGGAGCTGCCCGTGCGGGGCACCGGAGCAGAAATCGCTCGTGCACGGGAACGCCCCCTCCGCGCGGCCGGCGGCGCGATCAGGTGGAGGGACTGACGCTGGTGAAGTGGAACTCCTTGACCTTCAGCGCCGGCGCAAGCATCGGCTGGTTCCCCTCGCGCGTCACCACACGCTCGGGGCGCGACATCATCTCGACGTTAGCGAACACCGCGGCGGGGCTCTCGTTCCACCGGAAGTTGACCACCGGCCGGACGATCTTCCCCCCCTCGATCAGAAACACCCCGTCGCGCGTCAGCCCCGTATAGAGGATGGTCTTGGGGTCCACCTGCCGGATATACCAGAAGCTCGTCACCAGCAGACCGTGGTCGGTGGCGGCCACCAGATCGTCGATCGAATGCTCCTCCCCCTCCATGATCGTGTTCGATCCCGACGGCACCGGCGTCAGGTTCTTCTCCGCCGCCCAGTACCGCCCGACGCTGAGATTGCGGAGCACCCCCTTCTCCACCCAGAGCGTCCTCTCGAGCGGCTGCCCGTCCCCCGACCAGGGAGACGACGGCACGACCGGATGGACGGGATCGGAATAGAGCGTGATGTTGTCGCCGAAAAGCTTCTGCCCCAGCTTGGTGCCATGCTCGGGATCGGAGAAGTAGCTTCGCCCCTCGTCGGCACTGCGACGCGACAGGCTCCGGCGGAAGAGGCTGACCATATCGCCGGCGGCCGACGGCTCGAGGATCACCCGGTAGGCGCCCGGATCGAGGGTGGTCGGGTTGCGCGAGCCGAGCGCCTTGGCGATCGCCCTCTCGGTCACGCCCCGCGCGTCGATGACGGGGGCGCGATGCGATTCGGCCGCCGCCCAGCCGCTGCCGGAGCCATCGGCGGTGCGGAGCGTCAGCGTGTAGGATGCGCCGGTGGAGCGATGATACGCGAACAGTCCGCGCGTGTTGGCGATCGCGCTGAAGCTCTCGCCGTTCTCGTAGTAACCGGCGGCCATCAGGTCGCGCTTCCCCGCCTGGTCGATGGCAAGCCCGGCGATGGCGGCGCGATCGTCGGGGGAGATCTTCGTCGTGGACTCGTCCCACTGCGGGGTCTCCCGATAGCTCTGCGGACCCAGCATCGGCATGAACTCCGGGCTCTCCGGGGCGAGCTTCGCCAGCTCCTCGGCGCGCCGCACGGCGTTCCTCAACGATTCCTCATCGAACTGCGTGATGGAATAGGAGCCGACCTTCTTGCCGAAGACGCAGGTGATGCTCAGCGATATCGTCGCGGTCTGCCCCGATGTGCTGGGGGCGTTCCGCGCAAAACGAAGGTTCCCCTGAACATCGCCGGAGAGCTGCCCCTCGGCCTCGTCGGCATGCGTGAAGGAGAGCGCCTTGTCGAGGATCGCCTTGGCGTCGTCACGTGAAAGGATCATATCGATGTCGATAGAGTTCGAGATGGAAGATATTCCGCCGGCGGCCGTGCGACGCGGCGGGGATCGATATCGCCGGAACAGCGGCGCCGCCATGCGCCCCTACACCTTCCGTCCGGTGTTGATGAAGTTCACATTCCTGAAGCGCGCCGGCGCGCTGCCATGCGAGACCGGCGCCACCTGTCCCGGCTGCGCCTTGCCGCAATAGTAGGAGCCGCCGAGCTTGTAGTGCTCCTTCGAGCAGATGGCATCGCAGGAGCGCCAGAAGTCGAGCGTCATCGACTGATAGGCGACGTCGCGGAGCATGCCGGTGATCTTCCCCCCCTTGATCTGATAGAACACCTGCCCGCCGAACTGAAAGTTGCGGCGCTGCTGATCGATCGACCAGGAGCCATCCCCCTTGATCATCACCCCGTCGTCGATGCCGGCGATGAGATCGTCCGGGGAGAGGGGGGCCGATCCGGGCATCAGCGAGACGTTCGGCATCCGCTGCATCGGGACATGGTCGTAGCTGTCGGCATAGGAGCAGCCGTGCGAGTGCGTGTCGCCGACCCATCCGGCCTGTTCGCGGGTGGTCTGGTAGTTGACGAAGGTGCCATCCTTGATGATATCGAAGCGCCCGGCCTTCACCCCTTCGTCGTCGTAGCCGACGGTGGCGAGGCCATGCTGCTCGGTGCGATCGCCGACGATGGTGACGATATCGGATGCGTACTTCAGCGCGCGGAGATTGTCGGTGGTCACGAAGGATGTCCCGGCATAGTTTGCCTCGAAGCCGAGCGCCCGATCGAGCTCGGTGGCATGGGCCACCGACTCATGGATCACCAGCCAGAGGTTCTCGGGCATCAGGAGCAGATCGCGCCGGCCGGGGGCGATCGACGGGGCCTTCAGCTTCTCGACGGCATCCTCGCCGGCCTGCCGCGCGTCCTCCAGCAGCGGATACTCCCGGCAGTATTCGTAGCCGCGCCCCATCGGCATGCTGAAGCCGGAGCGCGACTGGAAATCGGAGCCATCGGCGGAGACGGCGGTGACGTTGAACGAGGGCCAGATCCGGTAGATATCCTGTTCGATGACGGAGCCCTCGGTGGAGGCGAAGAACTTCTTCTCGTTGGTCTGATAGAGCGACGACTCGCAGAACCTGGTCCCCTTCGCCCGCAGCGCCTCGCGATTGATCGCCAGCAGCAGATCGACCTTCTCCTGCACCGGCAGATCGAACGGATTGATCTGGATCGGGGTGGACCAGGAGTCCTTGTACGACGGCGTGGGGGCAAGCACCACCGGCTCCCGCTGAATCTTCGCGTTGGCACGCGCAATGGTCACCGCCTCGCGCGCCATCGCCACGACCATCTGGCGCGTCACCTGGGTGCTGGCGGCAAATCCCCATGCGCCGCCGGCCAGCACCCGCACGCCGAAGCCGAACGTGTCGCTGTCGGAGATCGCCTGGACCTTCTGCTCGCGCGTGCCGAGGTACTGGTTTCTGTAGCGGTTGATGCGGATATCGGCGTAGGTGGCGCCGGCGCTCCGGGCCGCCTCCAGCGCCATCGCCGCAAGCGTCCCCATATCGGCATCGGGTGGGGCGGATGGCGTCATCATAGCGCCTCCTGTTGAGCGGAGGAAGAATATGCCGGCCGCGGCCGCAGTGGAGCATCCAAGGAATTCACGACGGTGCATAGTGATTGATGATAAGGAGACCGAAGGCCCGTGACGGCGGAGGCCGCCGCCTCCGTGCACTACTGAACGGCACGGCACGCGCGAAGATAACCCCATTCGGCAAATGCGGCGGCACCGGGCGATGAGATTCTCCGCGCGGTCCGCTCCGCGTCCGCCATATATCCCCCAACGCAAACGTGCGGTGACCGGCCGAAGCCAGCCACCGCACGTATGGATCGTTCACGCCATGCTCTCGGGCCGGGGTTACTTCCCGACCACCACGCCCGTCATCCCATGCCATGCCGCGCCGCCGGCCCGGCAGAAGTAGATGCCCGCCGGCAGACGCGACGCGTCGAACTCGGCGTACTGCAACGCGTTGGCCTTGAAGCTCTCGGTCAGATCGAGCACCTTGCGTCCGGAGGCATCGTACAGCTCGACGCTTACATCGTTCAGCGAACGGATGCCCGCGCCCGACGGCAGTGCGATCTCCACGCGGGTGCGGCCGGTCGATGGGGTCGGCGTCACCGTCATCGCCGCGCGTGCGGCGGCCGCGTTCTCCTTCACGCTCGATGGTATCTCGACCATTCTGCACTCGGTGGCGCCGGTGACGGCCGAGACGAAGCAGGTCATCGTTGGCTCCTCCATCAGAGTACCGAAGCTGAGGGTCCAGAACGGCTCATCGGCGGCGAAGCCCGAGGAGGGAAGCATCTCCATATCCTCGGCCTGCGCGTTGCGGAGCACCACCACCAGCGGGTCCTCATCCGGATGCGCCGTATGGTAGCTCTGATAGGTGGCATCGGCCCTCACGCGCTCGGCCATCTTATCGCTGCCGGCGTAGGAAGCGCCCAGATTCAGGGGGGCGGTGGGCATGCCGGGCTCGGGCTCATCCACCGAGCCATATCCCTGCAAGCCGAGCAGCGGCAGCTTGATCACCATCGCGGTCCCCGGAACGGCCTTCGAGGTCGAATAAAACGCGTAGGCCCAGAGGGATGCGGTGCCGTTGTCGACGTTGAACTTCTCGAGCGTGAATGGAAGGGAGCCGAGGCCCGATCCCGCAGTATCCATCATGCTCAGATCGGTGCTGACGATCGCGGTGAGCGCAAGATCGGCGACCTGCGTATGGAGCGAATCGGCGGCGATCTGCTGTGCCTTTGCGACTCCCTCGCTCGAGAGGTAGGGGGTGGCGGCGATCTGTGCGTATGCCGCGGCGCTACAGAACAGAAGCGCGGCTCCGGCGAGCTGCAGTGTGTTGCGTAATGAGCTGTTCATAAAATCCTATGTATGATATGATTGAACTGTGATCACCGGTCAACGACAGCGGCACGATCGGTGCCGTCGAGCCGCTTAACATTTTCATCGGACGCGCCCATCGTTAGTGTCTCAGGTTGATCGTCGAGCGCTGAAAGGCTGGGCCCGAGTTGAACTCCGGCCCAACATTCTGGCACATTGATTTTCATCGGGAACGCCATCATGGGGCCGCGCGCTACTGGTTGCCGGGGAGCTCCACACGCACGCCGATCTGTACGCCGTACGAGAAGAAGGAGGGGCGCTCGCTGGAGCCGGCATAGAGGAATCGGTCGGGAGAATCGGTGATCGTGAACTGGTCGACGTCATGGCTGCGGGGGGTGTAGCTGGCAACCGAAAACGCGGCCTCGATCGAGACATCCTTCATCACGGCGTAGCGCACCGGCAGCTCGCCGCCGAGGCGCCATGCCGACATGCTTGCTCCGGCGTTGACCCCGACGCCGAGGCTCATCCCCTTCACCGGCGCGATCGAGTAGCTGTAGCCGACGCCCACCCATGGCTCGCTCCGCAGCTTCAGCTCGTAGGCGGGGATATCCACCGAGGCAAGCTCCATACCGGATTCCGGGTGAGGAGCCATCCCCTCGTCCGGCACTACCGCGCGTACCGAGGAGGAAAGCGACTGATATGTGTTTGCGCGACGGGTCTCGGTGAGCGCCGGAGCACTGCCGACAATCACCGAGAACTGGTGCCCTCCGGCCGTCTCCATGCCGATCTGAACGTTCACTTCCCGCGCCACCGTCCTCTCCCCCCTGTCGATGATCGCAACGCCCGGACGGAACGACGCGGCGAAATGCGAGGAGCGCCCCGTCTCGGCACTCATGGGCTGGATCGGCTGCTCGACCGGGATCACGATGTTGTCAGTGGGAGCACGCATCGTATCGACGTTCGGAGTATTCTCAAGGCTTGCAAGCGGAAGCCCGGGATCCTCGACGGGAGTGCCTGGAGATAGCGGCGACAATGTATCGGACTGACGGATCTGCCGAGGCCCGGCCGGCGCCGATTGTGCCGCGGCGAACCGGCGGCGCGCAACGGAAGCGGCCGCGCGGACCGGAGCCGGGCTGCCGGCCGGCGGCGCGACGAACGGCGCAACCGCCATCGTGCCGCGATCGGCGTAGGCCGGCGAGCCCCCCTTCACCATCGGGGAGCCGAGCTGAAACGCTCCCTCTTTGCAGAGGTAGCTGTCGCCGATGAACGCCATCATCACCGCCACGCCGGCCATCACCGAGCGAAGCATCCTTCCGCCATACCAGCGCGGCGCCACGGCGACCGGGGCGGAGGCGGTGGGAAGAGCCGGGGCGTGCAGACCTTCCTGGCGAAGCTTCGCGAACAGCGCATTCTCCAGATGTGCGGGAGGACCATGCAGCAGCGGCGTCCGGCGGGCCGCCTGCGACAGCGCGCTCATCTCACGGAACAGCGCGCGCGCGTCGGGCGACTCTGCAAGGAGCAGCCGCAGACGATCCCGCTCGGCAAGGGTCAACTCGCCATCGAGATAGCGCGCTATGAGATATTCAAGATCCGCCACGATCGAGCAGAATGGTTACGTTGATTGAGGGGAAGGGACGACCATCCGGGAGATATTCCGGAGGGAGCGCGCCGGTGAATTTCGCACTAATCCTCACTCTCGACAAAGAGGGAGCGGAGCGCGCGGCGGATGGTGCTGCGCGCGCGGCTGAGCCGCATACGGGCCGCCTCCTCGGAGCAGCCGACGATATCGGCGGTCTCTCCGTAGCTCATCCCGTTCACCTCGCGCAGAATAAAGACCTCGCGCAGCCCCGCCGGAAGCGTCTCGACCACGGCATTGACCGCCTGCATCAGCACGTCCTCGTTGTCGGCCCGGCCAAAAAGTCCGGCGTGCGCGTCCTCGACCTGCACAAGGAGCGATTCATCGTACGATGCGGAGAGCGGGGAAAGGTGACGGCGCGAGCGAAGGTGGTTGAGCGAGAGGTTGCGCGCCACGCGAAAGAGCCATCCGCCGACGTTGCGGATCGGATCGGGCATCCGCCCGGGGTCGGCATAGCGGGCACGCTCGCGGAACAGCCGCAGGAACGACTCCTGGAACAGATCCTCCGCCGCCGATTCGTCGGCGCCGACAATGGAGTGGATATAGCTGAGCAGCCGCGCGCCATACCGGGCATAGAGCGCCGAATACGCATGGTCATCCCCCGTTATGAAACGGGCGAACAGATCTTCGTCGCATAATGCGGCAAGAGCCGGCTCGCTATGTGATTCCACTGCCAGAGCGATCTTCTCCAATCTAAAATTGCCGTGTCGTAACCATGACACCCAGGCCCGGCGATTGTGACACCCCCGGATATTTTATTTTCAGCGGCCGCAACGCCCTCCATGCGGGAACGTTGCAGGCCGGGGTCAGGGGCGCTCCTGACGCTGAAACTCGGTATTGATGGCGACGGCGGCCTTCGCCCCCTCCGATGCCGCCACGATCACGAACTGCATATCACGCGACGCATCGCCGACGGCGAACAGCCCGGGGACGCTGGTGCACTCCTGTCGGTCGACCCAGATTGCCCCATGGCCGGTGAAGCGGCAGTTCAGCTTTGCCGCCAGGTCGCACCCCTGTTTCTGGGTGCTGCTGAAGAACAGGGCGCGACGCTCCAGCCCGCTTCCATCGGCAAAGACGATCCGCTCCAGCCTCCCCCCCGTCCCCTCCAGCCGCGCTATCCGCTCCGATCTGATCGTGACCCCGTTCCGCGCCAGCCGTTCGCGATCCTTCGGACGCAGCCCGGTGGGACCATCGGTGCAGAGGATCACATCGTCGCTCCATGTCCTCATCGAGAGCGCCAGCCCGAACCCGTGATGTCCCCGCCCGTATACGGCGACCGGCTCATCGCGATGTTCCCATCCGTCGCAGTAGGGGCAGTGATGCACGCTTACGCCGTACATCTCGCCGATCCCCTCGATCTCCGGCACCGCATCGCGCACGCCGGTGGCAAGAAGCACCATACGCGCCGTCTTCCTCTCTCCCCCATCGATCTCCACGCTGAACCCGCCCGGCTCCGGCAGGATCTCTATATCGGTCACGGTGCAGGAGCGTAGCTCCACGCCGTACGGCTCGAGCTGTTCCCGACCGATCCGCAGAAGCTCGGCCGGGGGGAGCCCATCACGCGTCAGGTACCCATGCACCCCCCGCGACACCGCATTGCGCGGCTGTCCGTTGTCGCATACCAGCACTGCTCTGCGGCAGCGCCCCAGCACCAGCGCCGCGCTCAGCCCTGCCGGGCCACCGCCGACGATGATCACATCGTAATCGCTCATCTGAAAGGGTTCATCTGATTGGGAAGGAGTTTCAGGTCCCATATCATGACGGAGCGGCGCGTTCCATTCGGGAGACACCCATCCCCATGAATTCCTGACCGCGTCCGCATGCCTGAGCCGAGGAGTACGCACGAAATCGCAGCAAACAGGATTCCAGTTCCACCGGCAACCGACCGCGCCATGGTAATAAAAACATCGCGCCGCCGAATCGGTGGCTTCCTCCGCCGTTGTGAGAAGCAGATCGCGCCGTCCCCGGAATGATCGGGGAGAAAACGAAAAGGCCCGGTCGCACTGCCGGGCCCTGAAAGTTCTGACGGATCGACTCGAGGCTCAGACCTCGACTTCTTCCTGGATATCGACCGGATCACTGACGGCCGCCGTTGTGATCGTGGCGGCATGGGCCTGCCGGGGCTCTCTGCGGGGAGCGCGGGCGCGCTTGGTCGGCAGACCACGCTTGTTGGCCTCGGCCTCGTCGTAGATGCTCTGCGGCGGAGTCTTCAGATCCCATACCACGCCGACGAACGAGAGGGTCTTGAGGATATAATGCGAGATATCGATCTCCCACCAGTAGAAGCCCTGGCGCTCGGAGGCAAGGAAGCGGTGATGGTTGTTATGCCATCCTTCGCCGAGCGTGATGATTGCGAGGATCCAGTTGTTCCGGCTGTCATCGGAGGTATTGAACCGGCGCGAGCCGTACATATGCGACAGCGAGTTGATCGTGAACACCGCGTGATACAGGATCGTGGTGCTGACGAATCCTCCCCAGACCAGAAGCTGGGCACCCGTGGTATGGAGCTGCGGCGCCGCCTGCTCCAGGAACGCGCCGAGCGCGAAGAGGGTCGCGCCCATCAACAGGGCCGCCACGACGAAATAGCGCTGAAGCCAGCGGATTTCAGGGAATTTCGACAGGTCGCGCACCAGATTCTCATCGTAGCCGCTGAACTGCTTCGAGAGGATCCATCCCACATGTGCCCACCACGGCCCACCCACCACCGGCGAGTGCACATCATGCTCGGTATCGGAGTAGCGATGGTGGTTACGATGATGCGCCGCCCACCAGAGGGGCCCGTTCTGCAGCGCCGCAGCGCCGACAAACCCTATCAGGAACTGGAAGACGCGGCTGGTTTTATACGTACGATGGGCGAAATAGCGGTGATAACCTGCGGTGACGGCAAACATCCTGATGAAATAGAGGAAGGCACAAACAGCAACGGCCGTCCAGCTTACACCAACCCAGATCACAAGCAGACATGCTACATGAATTCCAACGAACCCGATATTGGACAGGTAGTCGTTGAGGCTCTTCTTTACCTGAGGCATGAGAGAAAGTCTAATGACGCTGACACAGGAGATATAGAAACCCAATGTACAGCAAAGAACGATAGTACCCTACATTGTAATAGGATTTTACCTTGACGGAGAAGACATACATCATGCCACTTGTGTCCGGTAGCAACAGGACGTACGGCGGGGCCGGCGATTGCCGCGCGGACCCGACGAGCCGGCCATTCGCGCCGATTTCGTCATCTCTTCTCTCCGGTAGCCCTCCAGAATACCGACCGGCGGCATAGTGGATATCGGAATTACATCCCGGAACACATTGCAGCGGGAAAAGCCATCGCGGGCAGCCAGGGCCTCCCGCCCGCTTCAGGCTGTCGGCGGGAATATCCTCTCCATCTTCATCGCCACATCGAACGCCGAAAGCGTTCCCGGCACCCTGCCTCCAGCGGGCTCTCCCATTCTCCCCCACACAAGCAGGTCCCCCCGCGGCAGCGCATGGAGTCCCCAATGCCTCTCCCCCCGCCCGGGCATGGTATTTGGTTGTATGGTCGATATCCCCTGATGGAATGATCAGGCAGGATATTCATAGGGAAGGATATTCGATGACGGACATCATCATCGATGGAGCGGCAAATGGAACGGAGGATCATGGTGTCGGCCGTGCTCGGCCTGTTCTGCATCCTGGCACCGGCCATTCATGCACAAACGCCCATACAATCAGCGGCACGGTCACCTGGAAGGGAGGAGCCCGCAATGGAGATCCGGTCGTGGGAGGATCGATCACCATCGGTCCGGGAAATGATACCGGCACCACCGATGCCAGCGGCCCTTATTCGATCGCCGGTGTCGGCGAGCGACCGCATACCATCCATGTGAAATCGCCCGAGCCCAACGGCTCCGTGACGCGCGCGGTGGTGGTGAACCAGGACAAAACCGTCGATATCAGAATGACCTGCCGGCAGATGGCGATCACAAAACGCAACGGCGGCATCGGCCTTCAGAAGCAGTAGCGGGGGCAATGGATGGCCGATGCAGGAGGATCGGCATGACATGCATGGCACGATGACGGCACGACGATAACACAGAAGGAGCGAGGGCAATGAACGTACAGAGAGGGATCATTCCGGCACTGATCATCGGCGGGATCGCGGCGGTCTCGGCTGCGGTAGTGGCCGCCACGCGCTCCGGAACGGGATCATCGCGAAGGCGGTCGGCGGGAGGGCGCCCGGCGACGGCGCGTGTGACGGAGAACGGCAGGAAGTATCACGCCGAGAACTGTCCTCTTCTGCATGGCGCATACCGCACCATCCCGATGATCGAGGCGATGCTGGGCTATGAGCCATGCAAGGCATGTCATCGCCACGAGGCCGGAGAGGCGCTCCGGGAGAGCTGATCACGGATATATCGGGCGACATTCCCGTGCGGATCGGCCGGGGAGAAACGAGCGAAGGCGAGCCATACTGGCTCGCCTTCGCTGCATCTGGTGATACATCACCGTGGTAGCGACGTCGCGGGAGATGGTCTTAATGCATCACGACCAGCTTCGCCGTCGCGGTGTGGGTGCCGGCGTGGGCAACCACCATATATGCGCCCGGAGCGATCCCGTCGAGACGAAGCTCGGTCTGCCCGGCGGCGCTCTTGTCGCGCCACTGCGTGCGGACCACTCGTCCGAGCGGATCGACCAGATCGATCCTGACCGACAGGCCCGGCGTGCTCGCAAGATTGATTATCGCAACGTTGCGTGCGGGGTTCGGTGCAATCGACGTGATGGCAAGGCCGCGCGCAATCGCCTCCTCGCTCTCCACGCTGACAGGTTCGACCTCGGTGACCCTGACGCGAAGCTCGGTGCCATAGATATCGATCATTCCGTTATGGTACTCCTGCCAGACCGAGCAGAGCGTATCGCCACGGAACGCGGCGGCCGGAGCGTTGGTCGTGTCGGTGCTGGTGTTCAGACGGATCGGCGCATTGGCGACGAGCTTCTCATCGAAGAGCATCACATAGACGCCGTCGGGGCCGCCGACCAGAAGGGCGATATCGCCATGGGTACGATCCTGCGTCATGAAGAAGCTGGGATTCGCACGGCCGGCGAGAACATCCTGGCTGCCGAGAAGGGAGCCGGTGGCGCTATAATGATCGACGGTGAACTTGGTCAGTCCCGTATCGGTATAGACGCGGAGGAAGGAGGTATCGCGAAGCCGGAGATAGCGTGCGCCATCGACATCCGGAAGCTCGAAGGTGCTGAGCAGCGAACCATTGCTGTAGCGAACCCCCACCGTATCGAAGATCGCGATGAAATCACGCACACCGATCGGCATCAGGTCGACCGCGCGGCCGGGGAGCGGAACATTGGGGATGCTCCACTTGACGACGCTCGAGGTATCGACGGCGGTGATGGTGCCGGTGGCGCTGCTGCCAACACTCCATGCGCTCACGAACTCGCCGGCGTCGGGGTTATAGGAATGCCCCTTCATCGCCACGGCCACCTGGTCGGTCCGCTTGGTGCTGTCGAAGAGCCTGAGCCTTCCCCAACCATCCTGCTGTGCGATATAGAGCGAGAAGATGCCCCGATGGAAGATATCGTTCGGCGCGGCGGTCATCATATCGTCACGCCAGTGGCTGGAGGCCACCATCACCCCGCCGTCGAGCGACTGCGGCTGCTCGACATGGCCGAAGCCGAAGACGAAGCTGGGGACCGACAGATCGGGCTTCACCGTGTCGGGATGGATGGTATCGAGGATGGCGGTTGGAAACTCCCGGCTGTTCGGCCAGAACAGGAGGGTAAAGGTGAGACCACCATTGTCGTTTCCCCTCTTTGGACGCATCTCTCCCCACGTCACCAGCACGTTGTTATTGCGAACAAAGATGCCGGGCCACTGCTGTATCAGATTGGTATCCTGATACGGCTCGATCGAGATCTTCATCGGCTCGCCGGGAGTAAACGGCTGCGCCGAGAGCAGAGAAGGGAACAGCGAGGAACAGAGCATGAGCACGAACAGCGACAATGCATGTCTATACCTGTCGATCATAAGCGTCTCCCAATGAAATTTCTTGATAAAGAACCAGCGCCCCAGCAGAAGAGATTCCGCAGGCGTGAACATACGAAACCGTATGTATATATATAATGGCTGGGTAAGAGTATTCCGGGGTGGGGAACTCACTAATGTATGACGTTTGACCGTATCGTGATGTCACCATTGCCGAAAGAAGCCGTAGCTTCGCCCGCACAACCCCCATGACAGGCCTTCCAGGAGGCGCCTGGAGCGCTCGTCGGGGAGGAACATCAATGTCAACAAGCAGGAGAATCAACGTATGCCAGCACGCACAGCACACGCGGTATGGGAAGGCGATCTTACGAACGGTAGTGGGACGATGAAGCTCGGAAGCGGCGCTTTCGAGGGAGCATATTCGTTTGTATCGCGCTTCGAGGATGGGACCGGGACCAACCCGGAGGAGCTGATCGGGGCGGCCCATGCCGGATGCTTCTCGATGGCGTTCTCGGCCGGGCTCGGCGCGGCGGGATACACGCCGGAGCGGGTCGAGACCGACGCGAACGTTCATCTCGTCAAGAAGGATGGCGGGTTCGTTATCAACAAGATCGATCTGGTGACCAAGGCGACGGTGCCGGGACTCGACGAGACCGAGTTCCAGAAGCTGGCGCAGGATGCCAAGGCCAACTGCCCCGTCTCCAAGGCACTGGCGGGGGTCGAGATCACCCTCGACGCGCAACTGGTAGGCTGACGGCCATCTCATCACGCCACGTGCCCGTCGGCTCCATACCATGGAGCGGCGGGCACCGCGCATCGATATGATACCGGCGGCGCCGAGCCCATGAAACAGGCCCACGGCATACCGGGCCCGCCGGACATCGCCCCACAGATCCTCCTCCCATCGCGCTTACCGCACCCGGCGTCCCGGAGCGTTGGGGAGAGCGGTGTCGTCGGTATTCGGCGCGATGGTATAGCGCACAAGCTCGCGGCTCCACGCCACCTCGCGCTCGCCGGCCGTCCCTCCCTTCGTCGAGTCGGCCTTGTAGTGCTCCTCCTTGACGATCCCGACGCCGGGCTTGATGTAGATCCTGTGCAGGCTTCGATCATCATAGGCCAGGCAGTCGTCGAACTTTCCGGCCGGAGTGGTCACGGCCATCTTCCCGACGAGCCGATACCGGCCGCAGAAATTCTTCGGGGGGGAGGACGGCTCCTTGGCGATCACCACCATCGGCTCCAGCAGCAGGCTGTCGATCGGCGTGCTGCTTATGGCCTCGGCGATGGCAATCCCCGACGGCAGCCCCAGATACGCATAGCCGCCATTATCCACCCACGTCCGCACCTTGCGGGCACCGTTTCCACAGTTCATCGTGGCGTAACCGTTCGAGACGATCCGTACTGTTATCATCGAATCCTTCCGATCGGAACGCCGATATGTCCACTCATTCTGCTGTGCGAGCGGAATGATCTGCGCATGGAGCGAAGCTCCGACGGCGCATGCCATCAAGGCCAGAACGATGATCGCTATCCTTTTCATAGTCGCGCGAAATAATTGGCTGCGTGCAGGTTCGTGGAGATGGATGTGGGAGGGGGGAATCCGGTCACCATGCAGGCAACGATGCAAAAGTATGCGTTACGATGATAACCCTCGATCCGGATGATGGAAACTTTAGGTAACGCTCCATCATCACGCCGGCATGGCACCGATGGGGCTGATCGGTACCGGCAGCGGCCGGCCGTGGTTATCGCCCCGCCCACTACGGGATCAATGGGCAATGGTTGCACTGCCGATAACGACGCCGGCATCATCCTCAGGTAACAGAAAAATCCCCCCATCCCATGCAGTTAGGGAATGGGCGGTTGCAGAATGAGATACGGTGAGGGAGAACCGCCGGATTGGGGTTGACGGGAGCGGTATAGCACGGATGGCACCGCATGGCCGATGCCATCGAATCGGTAGTTAATCAGTGTGCTGGAATGTTGGGCCGGAGTTCAACGCCGGCTCAGCTCATCAACACTCGACATTCAAACTGAGAGACCACGACCGAATCGCAGAGGTGAATAATCGCAGAGGTGAATGCAGAAACGGGTCTCAGGGATACGACGGGTGCCGTCATACCCCGAGCAGCCGGACGAACCGGCGGGCCCGCGATGGAGTATGGGACGATGCGGGAAGCATGGAGCTCTCTCCCCCGGGCATGGCGCCCGATGGAGCTATCATCATGGAGTACGGCTTCCCGGCACGCCGGCTCTACTGGCGCCCGGTCAGCGAGGTCTTCGGGCTCACTGTCCACTCGGCCTTTTCTCGCTCCCGTGCCAGCATCACCTTTTCGGTGATGACGAGCGATCCGAGTATCAGCATGGTCACGCTGCTCATAACGAGCGTCAGCACGACGCCGAGCACGAAGAGCACTTCGCAGGAGAAGACCCAGCTTGCCACCGCCGACGCCCCGAGGAGGGCCACGCCCCCGTAGATTCCATTGCCTTGCATAGTACCTCCCGATTATCCGGGAGCATCGATCATCGGCTCGGCGTCCCGGCAATTACCATCACTTCAGTCGTTCTATGCTTACCACGCAAGCGGCCTGCCAGAATCATGGAGCCTGAACAACGGCGTGATCGAAAGGTCCGACCGGTGATGATATCCGCGGCCATCCGGCAATGTCTCAGGTTGATCGTCGAGCGCTGAGAGGCTGGGCGGGAGTTGGACTCCGGCCCAGCATTCCGGCACACTGCGACACTACCACCCATCCGGCGCCGCGACGGGCCCGGGAACCGGACGCCATACGACATCGAGACGAAGCATGGGGATGAACGGGAGGAGGGTAGAGAGCTCCGGCGGAGGCACGCCGGAGGGGGATGGAAATCAGGCCCGGGGGTATCCTCAGATAAGCCGGCGGGCCTTCAGCTCCAGGTACTTGTTGATCGTGTTGACGGTCAGGCCGCTCGGCGTGGTGAGGATCGAATGGATGCCATAGCGCTGCAGCTCCTTGACGATCTGCCGCTTCTCGAAGGCGAACTTTTCGGCGATCGTCTTCATGTAGATCTCCTCGGTGGTGGTCGCCGGCGCATCGAGCAGCGATTTCAGCTCGGTGTTCTCGAAGAAGACCACCACCAGCAGATGATCGCGGGCGATCTTCCTGAAATAAGGGAGATCGCGCTGCAGCGAGGAGAGGGTCTCGAAGTTCGTGTAGAGCAGCAGCAGGCTGCGATTGGTGATGCGCTGGCGGATGTTCGCATACAGCAGCTCGTAGTTCGACTCGAGAAACGCGGTCTTCTGGTTGTAGAGGATCTCCAGAATCTTCTGCATCTGCGAGCGCCGCCGATCGGCCGGCAGAATCGTTCCCAGCCGCTCGGCAAAGGTGATCACCCCCGCCTTGTCCTGTTTCAGCAGCGCGATATTCGAGATGACGAGGCTCGTGTTGATGGCATAGTCGAGAAGGCTCATCCCCTCGAACGGCATCTTCATCACCCGCCCCTTGTCGATCACGCTGTAGACCTGCTGCGACTTCTCATCCTGGTACTGGTTGACCATGAAGCCCCCCCGCCGCGCCGTTGCATTCCAGTTGATGGTCCGGTAGTCATCCCCGCGCACGTAATCGCGGATCTGGTCGAACTCCATCGTATGCCCCACCCGCCGGATCTTCTTGATCCCCGCCTCGGTGAGCCTGTTGGAGACGGCCAGCAGCTCGTAGCGGCGCATCTGAAGGTAGCTCGGATAGACCGGTGCCATCTGATCCTGCGCGAAGCTGAAGCGCCGTCGCACCAGACCGATCGGTCCGGCCACGTAGACATGCACCGCGCCGAAGGTATACTCCCCCCGCTCGGTCGGCCGGATGCTGTAGGAGAGGATCTTCCTCTCCCCCGACGGGATCGCGAGCTCGAACTCCGCGTCGCGCTTCTGAAACTGGAACGGGAGCTCATCGACCACCGAGGCGCGGATCGGGAATCTGTAGTAGTTCTCCAGATGGACCCGGATCTCGTTCTCATCGCCGTTCGAGAGCTTCTCCGGGGCCTCGCGCGATGCGCGCACCCCGCGCCTAGCGCGGTAGAGCAGGAACAGATCGACCGCGACGAGACCGGCCAGCGCCACAAGGGCGATCCTGGCGACCCCGAGCAGGGCCGGAACGATATAGGCCAGCACGAAGAGCACCGTCACTCCGCCGAGCGCGATGAACAACCGTCTGTCGAGATAGAGGCTTCGTAGGAAGGACAATGCCGCGAATGATAAATGCTACGGATATGCTGGCTCGATGCTGGCCGATCGCTCGCCAGGCGGCCGGACGACGCGGATGCGTCAGCGCGGAACTTCGATCCGGTCGACGATCCCCTTGACCACATCCTCCGGCCCGACTCCCTCCATCTCACGCTCGGGGGTGAGAAGGATGCGGTGGCGAAGCACCGGCCCCACCGTCCGGCGGATATCCTCCGGGGTGACGAAGTCGCGGCCGGCCATCGCGGCGAAGGCCTTGGCCCCCATCATGATCGCCAGCGACGCGCGGGGCGAGGCGCCGAGATAGAGCGCGCTGTTGTTTCTGGTCCCGCTGACGATCTGCGCGATATAGCGCAGCAGGTTCTCGTCGCAGTGGATCGCCCGCACCTGCCGCCGGTAGTGCTCGATCTGCCCGGCGTTCAGCACCCCCTCCACCACGCTCAGATCGGTCGAGGAGCTGCGCTTGTGGAAATCGGCGAGGATCGATGTCTCCTCGTCGAGCGTCGGATAGCCAACCTCGATCTTGAAGATGAACCGGTCGAGCTGCGCCTCCGGCAGCCTGTAGGTCCCCTCCTGCTCGATCGGGTTCTGCGTGGCGAGCACAAGGAACGGACGCTCCATCGGATAGGTGGTCCCGTCGACGGTCACCTGGCGCTCCTCCATCACCTCGAAGAGCGCCGACTGGGTCTTGGCCGGGGCGCGGTTGATCTCGTCGATCAGCACCACGTTGCTGAAGATCGGGCCCCGCCTGAACTCGAACTCGGAGCTCTTCAGATTGAAGATCGACGTGCCGAGGATATCGGAGGGCATCAGATCGGGGGTGAACTGCACGCGGGAGAAATCGACCGACAGCGTGCGGGCGACGAGTTTTGCCGTAAGGGTCTTGGCGATCCCCGGCACCCCCTCGATCAGCACATGGCCGTCGGCGAGGATCGCGGCGATCACCAGATCGATCATCCCGACCTGGCCGACGATGATCTTCCCCACCTCTGCGCGTATCCGCTCGACCGCCTCGCGAAGCTCGCTCAGGTCGGTGCGTGTTGAAAACAGTGTCTGACTATCCATGATCTCCATGATTGACTATTCCCCGGCCCTTCCGCCCGAGGTACGTTTGCTGTCGGCATAGAACTTTTCGATCGAGGCGTTGAGGGCCACCAGCTGCTCCTCCTCCACGGTGCTGCCTGCGCGAAGCCTGTCGATATACCCGAACACCGTCCGCACGCTCTCCAGCTCCACCCCCGAGCGCGCCGCGACGGTGCGCAGGAACGCTTCGTCGCGCTGGTTTGTCGATACTCCGCAGATGGTGCGGATGTGATCGAGGAAATAGGTGATCTTCTTCTCGGCGATGTTCTTGTGGTCGCCATGCTGATAATAGAGCCTGCCGACCGTCTCGGCGAACTCCAGCGTGGTGTTCGGCAGCGGCTTTATCTCCGGGATGATCCGCTGCCGGCGCTTTCCCATGAAGATGATGAACAGCACCACGCCGATCAGCCCCGTATAGAGCGCCCAGCTGAGCGACTCCCGGCTCCAGATGAAGCGCAGCGGCGACTCCACCAGCACGCGCCCTTCCTTGTAGTAGTCGTCCCAGATGATCGGCCCGGCCGGAATATAGGAGAGCGCCCTGGCGGCGTACTCCCCCTCGGGGGTCCGCAGCAGATGATAGTTGGTGAACAGAAAGGGGACCGTGCTCAGATAGATCGCCCCCCGGCCATGATCGATCCTGATGAAGTTCGGCAGCCCGAGGTCGTTCACCCCAAGCACGGTGGCGCCCAGGCTGTCGAAGTTTTCGAGATAATAATCGGCCGAGGCGCGACGCACACGATACTCCTGCGCGGTCCGCAGCGCCGGATTGGTGAAGTTCACCCCGATCGAATCGGCCGCCGAGGAGAGGATCGAGTAGCCCACGTTCAGGCCGAGCGTATCGGCGAACGACCCGCCGATGTTCGACGCGGCGATGAATGCGGTATTCCCATCATCGACGAACTCCAGCAGCGCCCGCGTATCGAGCTCGTCGGGGACGAAGCTCTGGTTGATCACCAGATAGGTTTCCTGCTCATCCCCGCCGTCCGCGCTGAGCGTGTTGTAGGCGGGCAGATCGGCCGTGAGGATCGTATCCCCCGGAAAAAGGTCCGGGAGGATATCGTACAGTACATACGAGCCATAAGGGATCTTATCCTGCCGGGAGAAGCTCGGGGTCCAGTCGATCTGCCTCGGCGCCATCATCTCGATGAAGACCACGCAGAAGAAGAGCGCCGCCAGCAGCATGATATAGTTTCTATAACGCTTCACGGTGCCGGAGGAGGTTGGAGCTGAAGTCCGTGAAACGCTCCCGGACATTGTTGAAGATCGACTCGTTGACCGGCACGTCGCCGTACCAGACATACTCGAACAGCGTCGTCACATGGCGGAAGCCCTCATGCAGATCGGCCCCCCGCAGCTCGGCGATATAATCCTGGTTGGTCTTGTCCCTGCGGAAGCTGATCAGCTCCCGGTCGGCCAGCTCCTTGAGCGAGCGGAGGTAGAGCAGGCGCACCCCGCGCTTGTAGTTCCGCGAGGCGATCGCCTCATCGAGCAGCGCGGTGAAGTCCATCGCGTCGATGTTCTCCTCGATCTCGGTGAAGTCGGAGACGTTGCGCTCGGACTTCCTGAAGAAGATCCCCCGCACGCCGCTCAGGTTCATCACCAGCACCACCAGCGCGACGGCCATCGTGATCCATCCCACCCATTTCCAGAAGGTTCCCGCCGTGCCGTCCGGAAAGAGCGACTCAAGGAGGTCCCATATCCAGCGCCGGACCCTCCCGAAGAACGTCTCGGGGTTGCGCACCTGCCCGTCGTACTGGAAGGCATCGTCGTCGAGATAGCGGCGCATCCTCTCGGCCGGCACGCGGCGGAGGGTGATCGCAGAGGAATCGTAGCGGAGCCGGTGGACGATCGAATCGATCTTCGCGGCGATCGCCTCCTCGCTCGGCATGGCCGTCCCGTCGATCACCGGAAGGGAGTCCTTGTCGGTGACGACGACCGTATCGGCCGCGTCGGGGGACTCCTGCGCGGCGCCGCGCCAGGCGGGCGCCAGCAGCAGCAGCACTGCCAGCATCGCCATATGTCCGAAGCACGCGCCCCTAGAAGCTGCCGGCATCGATGCTCTCGCTGTTGTTGGATGACCCGATCGACTCGATCCGGCTCATCAGGCCGAGCCCCTCGAATTTCTCGACCAGGTTGAAGTAATGGAGCGCGGACGCGAGGATCGGGAGGAGCGCGGTGAGGAACGAGCCGATGACCACGATCACCGACCCGGCCACCAGCGTCCAGCTCATCTCGCCGCTGACATCGCCGCTCGACGCGGCCATCCCCTCCATGAACGCCGCAATCCAGATGGGAATGTTGAAGATATTCCTGACGAACCCCGCGATGAACGACATCACCACCATGATCCCGGCGGTCAGCCACCACTGCCCCTTGACCAGCTCCATGGAGCGGGAGAACGCCTCGCCGATCCCTATCTTCTCGTTCAGACGGACGGTGATAATCGGGGCGGTGACCACAACCAGATAGATGGCCGGGATCAGGAAGAAGAACACGGAGATGATGATGCAGATGTAGAGGATCAGGGTGGTGCTGATGACCTTCCCGACATCACGGCGTGTTTCCTCCCACACATCATCGAAGTCGAACCCACCATATCCCCGCTCGGCGTAGAGCACAACGTACTCGTTGACCACCGTGGTAAGCAGCCCGAACGCTATCAGCAGGATCAGCCCCGCCAGCAGCCCCATCGACACCGATACGCTGGAGCCCTCGCTCAGGCCGAACACGTTCGCGAAGGCGTATCCGCCGACGGCGCTCGCCAGCACCACGGCCGGGCCGGCAATGAACAGCACGCACTTCATCAGCAGCCTGAAGTTCTCGCGCAGGAAGCTGAAGGTGATGCCAAGCTGGTCGCCGAAGTCGCGCGACTTCAGCAGCTCAATTCCCGGTGTTGATGCCATGGAGCGCTTTACGGTAGAGATAGCGTGGATAGATGACGAAATAGCCGATGATAAACGCCAGCGACCCGAGGATGATCACTAGGCTGAGCGCAAGCGGCATCTCGGTATAGCGGGTGACGAACGACTCCAGAAACCCGGCCAGGATGAAGATCGGCACCAGCCCGACGATCAGCTTCACCCCGTTGCGCGCCCCACGCAGGAACGATTCCCGGCGCGACCAGGTCTTCGGAAACAGAATGCTGTTCCCCACCACCAGCCCCGCCCCTCCGGCGATGATGATCGCCGAGATCTCGAGCGTGCCATGAATCCAGATGGTGAGCACCGACGGCAGGAGCAGTCCCCGCTGGTAGAAGAAGTACTGAAACGAGCCGAGCATCACCCCGTTCTTGAAAAGCTCGTAGGCGGTTCCGAAGGAGAGGAACACCCCCTTGGCGAACACGAGGAACGAGACGATGATGTTGTTGAGGGTGATCTGCGAGAACATCGTCACCTCCGATGCGCCCTTGTAGACCGCCATCGGATCGCCGTTGCGGATATTCTCCAGCGTCATGTTCACATAGCTGTCGCCGAGGATCAGCCGGACGAAGTTGCTGTCGTTGGCGGCCGAGACGGCGCCAATGGTCGCCGCCAGGGCGAAGATGACAAGCGCGTAGAACATCTCCCGCTGCGACTCCATGATCGTCACCGGAAGCTCATCGCGCCAGAAGCCTATCAGACGGCTGCGCCCCTCTTTCTTGTTCCGATAGATCTCCTGATGCACCTTCATCGCAAGGCTGTTCAGATACGTCGTGGTCTTGCTCTTCGGATAGAAGGTCCGCGCGTAGGAAAGGTCGTCGGTGAGCTGGATGAACAGATCGGCGAGCTGATCGGGGTTGGCGCGGCTGCGACTCGCCAGAAGCGTTTCGAACTGCTTCCATCGCTCGACATTTTTCTGCAGGAACGCCGCCTCTCTCATGAGTCGCCCGGAATGTTCAGTGGAAGGGGCCCGATATTGCCATCGCCGCGACGACCGGTAGTGTCGCAGTGTGCCAGCATGTTGAGCCGGGGTTCAACTCCGGCCCAGCCTATCAGTGCTCGACGATCACACTGAGACACGACCCGACGACCGATGGCTTTGGCAGCTCGCGGCAATTATGCGAGTTTAGCGGCGTTGCCAGGCTCTCCGCCCCGTGCCATTCGTGCCGGCCGAACCGATCGCGGCCCGTGCGTGACGGCGATCGCCGCCGCAACAGCACGATGGAGGCCCATCGTCGGCGCAAACGCCGATATGCCCCACGGTTCCAGCATCCTGACATATCCCCGGCCACGGTCCGGAACGAACATAGCCGAACGCATATGAAAGTACAAATCCAAACCACGCAAAACGTCGATATCGAATACGAAGTCGCCAGCATCGGCGACAGGATCGGGGCATGTCTCATCGATGGCCTGATCCTGTTCGGCTATGGGTTCATGGTGTTCCTCGTCCTGTCGGGGCTGATCGCGGACTCCGAGGGGGCCGACGGGATGCTGACTGTCCTGGTGACTGTCCTGGTGACCGTCCTGATGCTGCCGATCCTGCTGTACGATCTGCTCTGCGAGATCTTCATGAACGGGCAGAGTTTCGGCAAAAAGGTCGTGAAGATCAAGGTGGTGAAGATGGATGGAACGCAGCCGGGCATCGGGAGCTATCTGCTCCGCTGGCTTCTGCGGTTCATCGAGATCTGGACGACGAGCGGGGCGATCGCGGTGATAACGATGCTGATCAACGGCAAGGGACAGCGCCTTGGCGACCTTGCCGCCGGCACCACGGTGGTGAAGATACGCCCGGCGGTGACGCTCGCCGACACGATCTTCGCGCAGGTCGACGACGACTACGTCGCGACCTTCCCGCAGGTGGTTCGCCTCAGCGACGACGATATCGCCATCGTCAAGGAGGTCATAGGCTCGCGCGAGCAGCGCGAGAACCCCGTGATCGTCAATACGCTGGTCAGGAAGATCAAGGAAGTGCTGGAGGTGGAGACCGATCTCTCCCCGTCGAAGTTTCTGAAGACCATCGTGCGGGACTACAACTACCTGACCGGCAAGATCGGCTGAGGGGCCCCATGGCTCCCCCGCGCGAAGCGGAGGAGCTGAGTACATGCACGAGACGAATCCGGCACGGCTGTGTGCGCCGGGCTCCATCCTCGGCATCCACGTTCCCGGCTGGCGTATCCCCGCAGCCGGGATGATCCCCATCATCCATCCTCATCTCCATTCCCACGGCGCGTCCGCCACCATCTCTGTCTACCCGTTGATGATCTCGCCGCCATTCGGATGCAGAATCTGTCCGGTGAAATAGGAGCTCTCGTCGGAGGCGAGGAAGAGGAAGGCAGCGGCCACCTCCTCCGGCTGTCCGGGACGCTTCATCGGGACATCCTGGCCGAACGTCGCCACCTTGTCCTCGGGGAACGTCGATGGGATCAGCGGCGTCCAGATCGGGCCCGGCGCAACGCCGTTGACACGGATCTTTCGCTCGACGAGCGCCCCCGACAATGAACGGGTGAAGGAGACGATCGCCCCTTTCGTCGAGGAGTAATCGAGCAGCTCCGGGCTCCCCTTGTATGCCGTCACCGACGCCGTGTTGATGATGACGCTCCCCTCCTTCAGATGGCGAAGCGCCGCCTTGACCATGAAGAACATGGCGAAGATATTGGTGCGGAAGGTCCGCTCCAGCTGTTCGGCCGTGATATCCTCGATGCTCTTCTGCGGGTGCTGCTCGGCCGCGTTGTTCACCAGGATATCGACCCGGCCGAGCTCCTTCACGGCGCGCTCGACGGCGTCACCGCAGAACCCTTCCTCTCCGATATCCCCGGCGATCGCCAGGCAGCGCCGCCCCTCCGCTTCCACAAGCCCGGTGGTCTCTTGGGCATCGTCGTGCTCGTTGAGATAGACGATGGCGATGTCGGCACCCTCGCGCGCGAACGCTATCGCCACGGCGCGGCCGATACCGCTGTCGCCGCCGGTGATCAGCGCCACCTTCCCACGCAGACGTCCGCTGCCACGGTGGTCGGGATCAGCCGCCACCGGACGCGGTTCCATCTCCGACTCGATCCCCGGCTGCCGGTCCTGATGCTGGGGCGGTAGCGTCTGCTCCGCCCCCTCCTGGTCGTTCTTCTTCTGTTCGCTCATGATGCTCCGGAGCGTTCGCTCCCCGTTCCATTGTTGCAGATGTTCCACCAATGTCGCTGTATCGGCTTCCGGCGGCGACGGCATGCTACGGCGTGGTCAGACGCTGGTCGATATCATCGCTCAGCCCCGCGGTGGGGGGACCATCGGTGGCGCGCAGATCGCCCCCCTCGGCCCTTGCCTCGGCCTCGCCTTCGATGCGCATCTCCTCGGCCCAGGCGCGCTTCTCCTGGTTCGGCGCGATCTCCCGCTGCTCCTCCCCCTTGACCTGGCCGGCGTGGATATGGCCGCGCCACTCTCCGGTCTCGCTTCCGCGCGACTCGATGAAGCTCTTGAAGCGCTCCAAATCCCCCTCGACGCGGCGGCCCACAACGCCGATCATATCGGCGAGCGTCTCGACGACCCCCTCCGGCTGGTACTCGATCCGCAGATGCACCTGCGTGCGGCTGCCGTCGATATCGGTGAAGGTGACCACACCGTTGTTCTCCACCCCGGAGATGCTCCGCCAGGCGATCCGTTCGTCGGGGACCTGCGAGGTGATCTCTGCCTCCCAGCGCTCCTCTTTGCCGGCGATCTCGGCGCACCACTGCAGACGGCTGTCGTCGACCTGGCTCACTTCCTTGATCCCGTCCATGAACTTGGGGAACTCCTCGAACTGCGTCCACTGGTTGTACGCGGCCCTGACCGGCACATCCACTTCGATTGATTTCTCGATTGCTGCCATTGATTTCCTCGTTGAAAAGCTATGATCGTATCCTGGCCTGCATGGCCGCATGCGACGGTAGTGTCTCAGTGTGCCGGAATGTTGGGCCGGAGTTCAACTCCGGCCCAGCCTCTCAGCACTGGATAACCAACCTGAGACATTACCCGTGCGGCGCACCATGGCATCTCACCCGTCGGCGCCCCCTCCCGATCCGGAAGAGGAGCGCCGGCGATGAAGAGATCTCACCAGAGGCCATCTCTAGCGCTGGCCCGCAGTCACGACCGGATCGGGGGCGACCATGATATCATCGGCCTCCACCTCGCCACGATAGCCGACGCCGGTGGCGACCTCTCCGGCGTCGTTGTTGGTCGGGCCGGCGGGATTGCGGGGTCCAAGACCCTTGGTCAGTCCCTTGGCGGCACCTTTGCCGGATGCGGACTTCGAGCCGCCATCACGTCCGGAAGCGCCCGTGCCCTTGGCGGCGCCGCTCCCCTTCGATGCCGCCGCGCTCTTGCTCCCCTTCGAGGCGCCCGCATCCTTGGAAGCGCCCGTGCTCTTCGACTCCTTGGCCCCCTTCGCTCCGGCGGCCTCCTTCGATCCCTTCGAGGCTCCTCCCTTCTTGGCGGCCGGAGTCTCCTCCGCTTCCTCCTCATCCTTCACCAGCGCATCGGTATCGTACCCCTCCGAGAGCGCCTTCAGCTTGTCGAGCGTTGCCTGCTCCTCCTGCAGGTTCTCTCCGAGCAGCTCGGCCGCGCGATCGATCCCCAGAAGCTGGGCGATCTCGATCAGCCCCTCGTAGGCGGTGATCTCATAGCGCTCGGTCTTGGAGGCGGCGCCGAGGTTATAGTAATCGAGGATCTCCTGGCTCGGCTTCTCCTTCTTGACGAAGTTCTGCTTCTCCTTGAGCAGTCCCTCGATGCCTGGGCACTTCTCCGGCTCGGGGGCTTCGCCAATCAGCTTGAAGACCTGCTTCAAACGCTTGATCTGCCCCTGGGTCTCCTTCTTGTGCGTCGTGTAGGCGCGCTTGATCTCGCGATGCTTCGTCTCCTCAGCCAGCTGGGTCAGCGCTTCAACAAGCCTGTGCTCGGCATAGTAGATATCCTTGAGTTCGTGCTCGAACAGCTCGCTCAGAGTTTTCACAGCCATACGTGTAGATCCTTGCAGATAGAATGTGATTGAAATCCCGATGAGGCGATCTGCCTGATAACTCACCGCCGTGCGTGCGGCGCCGTGGCGCCCATGCGGTCGTGATGCCCGGCATATGCTCATGTATGTTTCCGTTCAGCATGGACAACTCCCATGCCATCGGGACCGCGCCAACGACGCCGTCACGGCCTGCCGATGATACTGCGCGGATGAGTTCGCCATATGGAAGCACCCGGCCGGGATACAGGCAGGGCAAGGGCTGCAGGGCGATCGGGGCGCGGGAAGGAAGGAGTTGGGGAGAAGGAATGGGATGAAAAAGAATGCATCGCCAACGCAATGCGGCCGAGCCGGCGGGCTATGCGCGCGCGGCGCGGCGCGGAAACCGGTCGGCGGAAAGCGGGAGCCGCCGTGCGACGAACATTTCGGGAGGCACGACCGGGGGTTCTCATAACTCCGTATATTACTCCCTTATAATCGATTCCCCCGTTGGCATCTTCCTGCCGCCGCCGCATCACGTTCTTCAGCTCTGCGCGACCGAAGGAAGCATTGACAAACACATACTAGATGATCCGATGATGCAATCCGGTTATTATCGTTTCCCCGCTCTGCAAGGGGATACAGTGATCTTCACCAGTGAGGATGACTTATGGTCGGTTCCGGCCGGTGGCGGCATTCCCCGGCGACTCACCTCGAGCCTGAGCGAGGCGGCCCGGCCGATCCTCTCCCCCGACGGGAGCTGGCTGGCATTCATGGCCCGCGACGAGGGTCACTACGAGCTCTATGTGATGCCCGCCAGCGGAGGCGAGACGCGCCGGCTGACGTTCTTCGGAGCTTCGACACGCCCGGTGGGCTGGAGCCGCGATGGCTCGGAGATTCTCTTCATCACCAACCACGGCCAGCCCTTCAAGCATATCACCAAGATCTACTCGATCCCGCCGGAGGGTGGAGCGATCACCGAGATCCCCGTCGGCCCTGCCTCGGGCATCTCGTTCGGACCGAACGGCGGAACGGTGATCGGACGGAACACGCACGATCCGGCGCGCTGGAAGCGCTATCGTGGCGGCACTGCCGGCGATCTCTGGATCGATACCGATGGCGACGGCAGCTTCCGCCGTCTGATAACGCTGCGGGCGAACCTCGCCTCGCCGATGTGGATCGGCCAGCGGATTTATTTCGTGAGCGATCATGAGGGATATGGCAACCTCTACAGCTGTACGCCGGAAGGAGAGGGGCTTCGCCGCCATACCGATCATGACGACTACTACGCGCGCAACGCCCAGAGCGACGGCCGCCGCGTTGTCTATCACGCCGGGGGGAATCTCTATCTGTTCGACCCGGAGAGCGATACCACGACGCAGATCGCCATCGAGTACCACTCGCCACGGACGCAGCGCAACCGCAAGTTCGTGCAGGGGGAGGATTATCTGCAGAGCTACGCGCTGCATCCGGAGGGGCACTCGGTGGCGCTGGTGCTGCGCGGCAAACCGATCACGATGGGGAACTTCGCCGGAGCTGTCGTGCAGCATGGCGATCAGGATGGGACGCGCTACCGTCTGGCCCGCTATCTCAACGACGGCAAGCGTATCGTGGCGGTCAGCGACAGAGGGGGCGAGGAGGCGCTGGTGATCTTCAGCGGCGATGGCTCCGAGGAGGAGGATCGCCTGGAGGGACTCGACATCGGCCGGCCGATCGAGCTGGCGGTCTCCCCGAAGAGCGATCGCGTCGCCTTCGGCAACCACCGCAACGAGATCGTCGTTGTCGATCTGGAGAGCCGCGCGCTGACGGTGATCGACAAGAGCCTCACGCTGCATGACCACACGATCAGCTGGTCGCCCGACGGACGCTGGCTGGCGTTCAACCACGCCGAGACCCCCGAGACATCGTATCTGATGATCGCCGACGTCGACAGCGGCGAGAAGCATCAGGTGACCGAGCCGCTGCTGAACGATGTGGCGCCGGCGTTCGATCCGGAGGGACGCTATCTCTACTTCCTCTCCTACCGGGAGTTCGATCCGGTCTACGACAACCTGCATTTCGATCTCGGCTTCCCGCGCGGCATGCGCCCCTATCTGATCACGCTCCGGCGCGATCTGCCGAATCCGTTTCTCCCCAAGCCCAAGGCACCGAACAAGAGCACCGATGCAGCGGCGGGAGGCGACAAGAAGGAGGGAAAGGATGGCAAGGATATCAAGGTGACGATCGACTTCGAGGGGATCAGCCGCCGCATCCTTCCGTTCCCTTCCAAGGACGCCAAGTACAGCCAGGTGGTGGGCACCCGGACCAAGGTCTACTTCGTCAGCCTGCCGATCGAGGGGAGCCTGGGGAGCGAGTCGGGGGCCGAGGCGCCGCCAAGCGGCAAGCTCGAGTCGTTCGACTTCGAGAGCCAGAAGCTCGAGCCGGTGGTGGGAGGGGTGAGCGACCTCGAGGTCTCCGCCGACGCATCGACCATCATCTACCGCTCCGACAGAAGGCTCCGCGTGTTCGCGGCCGGCAGCAAGCCCGACGACAAGGATAGCGGGGACGAGCCCGGCTCCAACAGCGGCTGGATCGATCTGTCGCGCGCGCGCATCTCGATCGCCCCGGCGCTCGAATGGCGCCAGATGTACCGCGAGGCATGGCGCCTGCAGCGCGACTTCTTCTGGACCGAGGGGATGCTGGGGATCGACTGGGAGAAGGTCTACACGCTCTATCTCCCGCTGCTCGAGAAGGTCGGCTCACGTTCGGAGTTCAGCGATCTGATCTGGGAGCTGCACGGGGAGCTGGGGACATCGCACGCCTACGAAAGCGGCGGCGACTACCGGAAGTCCCCCACCTACGCGCAGGGGTTCCTCGGCGCCGATCTGGCGTACGACGAGGAGTCGGGAGAGTGGACCGTGGGGAGGATTCTCCGGGGAGATCCCTGGAGCCAGCAGTATGGTTCCCCCCTGGAGACGCCGGGAGTCAATATCGCCGAGGGGGACAGGATCATCGCGATCAACGGCCGGAAGGTATCGCCGAAGCGCTCGCCGTATGAGCAGCTCGTCAACACGGCCGGGACGGAGATCTCGATCACCTTCAGCGCGAAGGGCTCCGACGAGACGCGCGTGGCGACGCTGAAGGCGCTTCGCGACGAGACGCCGGTGCGCTACCGGGAGTGGGTGGAGGAGAACCGCCGGCGGGTCCATGAGGCCACCGGGGGGAAAGTGGGCTATGTCCATGTGCCGAACATGGGTCCATGGGGTTACAGCGAGTTCCATCGCGGCTTCCTGAGCGAGGTGGGACGCGGATCGCTGATCGTCGACGTGCGATTCAATGGCGGCGGGCATGTCTCGCAGCTGATCCTGGAGAAGCTGGCGCGGAAGCGCATCGGCTACGGGCTGTCGCGCTACGGCCTGCCGGAGTCCTATCCGATGTACTCGGTGGGGGGACCGATCGTGGCGATCACCAACGAGAACGCCGGAAGCGACGGCGATATCTTCTCGCATGGCTTCAAGCTGATGAAGCTCGGGCCGCTGATCGGCAAGAGCACCTGGGGAGGGGTTGTCGGGATATGGCCGCGCAACCCGCTGGTCGATGGCTCGGTGACCACGCAGCCCGAGTTCTCGACATGGTTCGAGGATGTGAAGTGGGGGCTGGAGAACTACGGCACCGATCCCGACATCGATATCGATATCACGCCGCAGGACCATGTGGCCGGCCGCGATCCCCAGCTCGAGCGGGCGATCGCCGAGGCGACACGGATGATGCAGGAGAAGCCGTTCACGCTGCCGACGTTCGATGGCCGTCCGACGATGGCCGCCGGGCCGCTGCCGAAGCGGAGCACGACGAACGGGTAGGGCACCGCGCGCAGTTGAGACGACAGGGGGATCGCTCCGATGTTCGAGGCGATCCCCTTGCGTACGGTCCCTGGGCCGGCGGCCATCAGGGATCGCGGCGTGTCGGGGAGGGGCAAAAAAAAGAGCTCCAGACCGGTAACGATCAATGGAGCTCGACGTGTATTCTTCTCGTGGGGTTAGTAGGATTCGAACCTACGACCTCATCCATGTCAAGGATGCGCGCTAACCAACTGTGCCATAACCCCGAGTGTCTCCCCGCATAAGGGAACACAAATATACGTGGCCGACGCGGGCCGACACAAGAAGATTTTCACCCATTTGTCAAATGTCACAGTTGATTCCGGGACGACGGCGGGATGATGAACTTGCTGTTATCGGGTCAACCTCCGTAGGTTTGCGCGGTCGAAGAGTCCGGTCATACCCGTGGAAGCAAACGGATCTCGATCTATTCATGGCTCCCGACTGTGGAGCATCTACTCACAGTGGCTGCGATAACCAGCTCTGAACAACTCACATCTAAAGGAACATACTCCGATGAACGCACGCGCCCTGATCATGGCCGGATGCATCCTCACGCTCGGCATCGCCTCGTGCGGCGGTCCAAAGAACGAGACCCCGTCCCCTGCCGATACCGCCACGCTTCACACCGACACCATGCCGGCACCGGCTCCGGTGCCGGCGACTGTCGATAGCGCGGCGATCAAGATGAAGGCCGATTCGATCCGCCAGGACTCGATCCGTCAGGACTCGGTCCGCAAGGATTCGATCGCCAAGGCAACCGCAAAGACGACCGGCAAGAAGACGACCACCGGCACCACGTCGAGCACCCCGGCCAAGTCCGGCTCGAACACCACCGTCGGCACCAGCAATGAGCCGACGAATGCGACCAATCGCCGTGGCGGTACCACCAGCGAGGGAACCGGCACCGGCACCGAGGCTACCCGCCGTCGCTAAGATTCCTGCTCGAGAGAACAATGATGCGGACCGCCCATCTTTCTTCGGAGGGATGGGCGGCCTCCGTTGCGGACGCAGCGATACGATCTCCCCCCTCATCTGGATCACCGGCCGGCGGCACCGATCCTCCCCCACGCCCGGCATACCCATTGCAGCACACACCGAAGAGCCCGCCCGGCCCGCTCCACATTGTTGTGGACGATGCGCAACATGCGCACGGCGGCCGGAGCAGGGAGGCGTTTATTCATTCTATTCAGTGAAAGGTAACCGTATGGTGGTACGATCAATCGTGTTGGGATGCGCGATGCTCCTTGGCCTCGCCGCATGTGGTAGCAACTCGGATACCGAGGATCGTCATCGGGGAGATACGACGAACATGACCCCGGCTCCGACTCCGTCGGGATATTCCAACGAGAGCAGCACGTCGGGGAACATGGGGGACAGCGCGAGCGCCGGCCGCAACAACCCGGCCGCAGCGGCCCGCGAGGGCTCGAGCACCGATACCGCGGGGAAGAACGTCGGCGGCATCAGGAATATGGGGACCGACCCATCGTCAAGCACCACGATCGATTCGGGACGCGCGAACTCCGGAAGCGGGTCGCGCTAGAGTTCCCATCGATGCTTCGTACCGCCCGCCCCATTCCGTGGAGCGGGCGGGGTATCGCCCGGACCGGCTGGTCTCCACGATCTGAATGTGATCCCCGGAAATATTCCGGGCGCACCGCGGCCTTCATCGAGACCGCCTCGCATCCCCCTTTCATTCTACCCTCCCGGCTACGCACGGCCCCTCAACCAGATCGGTGGCCCGAGTCGGGCCTGATGATGATATGGTGCGCAGCGATTTCCATATCCATCGAGAGCCTCCCCGACTATCGTGCGGGATCGCTTCACGGTTCTCGACGACGCACCGGATACCCTCACCGAAGAACCGGGCCACCCTGAGTCCACCATACCAGCCGAGCATTGCAACCATGCGGATTGCGACGATACTCTATGATGAACGGGATGCCCGCAGACGCAGAGGGTGCCTCGCCATGTGTCCGCCAGGGGCATCGAACAGAAGCGATGCGGGCCCGGCACCTGGTGATGGGCCCGATACTTCCATTGCATCAGCGAGGTTCAGCATGATCGAATACCGAGTGCACATCGCTCATCACCCCCATTACAGGTTGAATAATTCCATCGCACAGTAGTAATCATGAGCCCGCCGAGTTATCCACTGTCCCCATCGCCATCCTCTCGACACCTCTGTTTTGAGGCGGAATTCCGCCCCCTTCTCTCCCTGCCTCCACATGGTTTGCCTTTTCCGGCGGTGCATTCCGGCGGCACAGCCCTTGAGTCACTGCCTGATCCGGTACGCATAATCAACAGCAACGTAGTGCCTCAGTGTGCCAGCATGATGGGCCGGAGTTCAACTCCGGCCCAGCGTATCACTGCTCGACGATCACACTGAGATACTACCAACAGCAATGGTCCTCTCCTGTCGGCAGGGCCGATAGTCGTCCGGCACGATACGGAGGCGGCGGCGCAGACAAACGAGGATTACAGGGACATCAGAACATTACAGGAGGTTATATGGGAACGCGCTCACTTTTGGTCGGTTGCGCCCTGCTCGTGGGGGTTGCAGCATGTGGCGGCAACAACAGCGACACGAACACTACCGACTCAACATCCATAACGCCGGGAACAGGGATGGACACCGGCACCATGAATAATACAGGAGCGGGCGGCATGGGAGGAACGGGAACCGGGACGAGCACCGGAACCGGCACCATGGACACCAGCATGAATGGAACGGGAACCGGAATGGGAACAGGCACGGGAACATCCGGTACGGGATCGGGCACATCCGGCACTGGTACGGGGACCGGCACGATGGATACTGGCCGCACAGGCACCGGAACGGGGACAGGCACATCGGGAACGGGAACCAATGGCTCGGGTACCAGCGGCTCGGGAACCGGAACTGGCACCGGCTCGGGAACTGGAACGGGCACCGGGACGGGACGCCCATAACCACCCAGGCAGCGAGGCTCTGCCACCATCCGGCCCCGTCGCTACGTCCGGTCGCGCAATGTCCGGTCACCATGATGATCATCCCCCCGCCCATCCTCATCAGGGATGGGCGGCGGCGTTATGATGCGGTCGCGCATCGCGCCATACAGCGCCAGCAGCAGGAACCCGCCCCACTCGACGGCCACAAGCTCCATCCGCTCACGCGGCGGATCGACGGCATACATGGCGTAGGTGGCCGGGGCGAGGAGCGCGGCCCAGAGCCAGGCGCGGCGAAGCGACGTCCCGGCAACGAGAGGGAGAAGGAAGAGCGGGGCGACGAAATACCAGACATGGACTTTTGCGCCGGTGACGATCAGAACCGATGTCAGCAGAAGGACACGCCCGGCAAGAGTCCGCACGGAGCGATCGCGTACCGGCCAGAGAACGATCGCGATGATGGAGATGCATTGCACGCAGGTGGCGATTGCCCCGGCGATGGTGTTGGATGGCTTCAGATGATAATAATCGAGCACCCACTTGGCGCCGTAGTAGAAGCCGCCGTTGAACTCGTAGTAGTTGGTGAAGCGCGCCAGCACGGTCCCGTAATTCTCCAGCGCCTCCGGGCTGAGCATCGCCGCGAAGAGCAGCAGAAACGGCAGCCCGGCGATCAGCCCGGCGATCATCCTCCGCCAGCCGATGAAGCGCCACCAGAGGGGGAGCAGCGCCAGCGGATAGAGCCTGAGGCTCCCTCCGAGCAGAAGCCCGGCCATCCCTCCCCCGGGCGATCCGGCCATGTAGCCATGCAGTGCGATCGCCAGCGCGAGCACCCAGAACGCGTCGGTATGCCCCTGCCCCGCAAGCTCCACCAGGGGCAACGGGTGCCAGGCATACAGGATCGCCCCCGTCAACGGAATGCGCAGCGCGGAGAGCATCTTCAGAAGCAGCCCGATCGCGATCATCTCGGCCGCTATCAGCAGCAGCTTGTAGACGATATACCCGGCCCGGTATCCTCCCCCAGCGCTCTCGCCGACCGCCATGCTCGCCGCGAAGATCAGCTGTGCGCCCGGCGGGTAGATGGTGTTAGTGGTGGGATAGCCCTGGCGCCGGAAAAGATCGTCATGGAAGGCCGCAAGCGCCGTATCGGCCGGAGGATGGAGATAGGGATCGACCCCATGCAGCACCAGCCGTCCATCCCAGAGATACCGATAGGAGTCATCGGAAAGGGATGGGAAGAGAGGGAGCAGCAGCAGCCGGAGCAGCAGCGCGACCAGCAGAATCGATCGCGCCGAGGGCTCGGTCCCCCGACGGTGAAGAAGATAGGCGCCGACGTAGAGAAGGAGCGTCGCGGCGAGGGCGATGAGGATATACCCATATCCGGGACCACGCAGATTCCCGAGGAGATGCAGGGGAGCAAGCAGCACCGCCATCCCCCCCGCGAGGAGCAGGGATGCCCGTCCGTGGTCAGCGCGACGTCGGCCGCCGGATGGCGTCGATGCCGGATCGGCGGGCTCTATTCCCGTCCGCACAGAAACTCCATGCGGGAGCCCCGGCCGGTGTTCTCGACATGCACATCCCGCATCAGCACACGGATCAGAAACATCCCCCGCCCGCTTTCACGGAGCAGATTCTCCGGCGCCAGAGGATCGCCTATCTCCGACGGATCGAATCCCTCCCCCTCATCCTCGATCACGCAGTGGATACCGTCGTCGCGGCACTCGAGGCTGTAGCGCACCCGTTTCGACGGATCGAGCTTGTTGCCATGCACGATCGCGTTGTTGACCGACTCGGTCATGGCGATCACGAGGTTGAAGAACTGATCGTCGCTGATGGGGCAGCGGGCACGGATCCCTTCGAGAAGCTGGGGAAGAGCGACGATCTCCTCCCGGCTGGTAGCGAACTCGCGCGCAAGAAGTATGTGAGGAGCGGTTGCCAAGGCGTTGCGAACTGAGGATATGAATGTTGGCTTCGGAGCGGAGCACCGCTCGGCTGGATGCCGGAAGATAACTGCTTGCTCCCGATTGTGCGGTCTACAACTTCAGCCCGACCGTCAGCAGGATGATCGGGATGCGGGTGACGAGCGAACTTTCAACGAAACGGTGCTCCCACCATCCCGAAAAGCTGAGCTCCGTCCGCTCCGACAGCCCCGCCTCGAACCGCGCCGTCGGCCCCACCGAGGTTCTGTCGGAGAAGGGGAGAAGGTCCGGGCTGCGGGGATCGGAGCGGAAGGTCTTGACGCGGGAGAGCCGGCCGCCGACCCCGAAGATGACGCCATCGAGCAGCCGCGTGGTCATCTCCACCTCGGCCCCCTCGGTGCGCGTCCGCTCGAGCGGGCTCTCGGCGAACTGTACCCAGCTGAAGCTCCCCCGCTCGGATATCCTGAGGTCACCGCCGACAAGCAGGCGAAGCGTTCCGGTCAGCGCGACGCCGAGCGAGTCGTGGATATGGATCTCGCGGAAGGAGCGCCCCCGGATGTTCTGCGTCCTCCCCTCGAAATCGTACTCGGTATAGTTGGCGACCACCTCGGTATACAGATGGTTCTCGAAGTTCTCCCCGATCCTGTAGCGCACCGACGGGGCGAGCCGGAACACCCGGTTCCAGTTGTTGTCGTTGCTGTTCTGTCCGAACAGATAGACCAGATGGGTGAGGAACATCTGGCCGTAGATCGAGAAGTCGAGCGAGGGGCTGAACGAGCGCGCATAGCGCAGCTCCGCCTGGATCGCCTGCTCGTCCTTGTCGAAATAGTTGATGGGGCTCGGCGTATCGTAGCGATAGATACCGATCGACGCGCTGACGCCGATGGTGTCGAAGCGCCCGGCGCGATAATTGGCGGAGCCACCGAGCAGCACCTGCTCGCTGATGAAATCGTTCTGGAAGCTGCTCCCCCGCCGCCGCTCCAGCTCGATCTGGCTTACCGGGGCGATCGACTCGACCGTGTTGTTCTGCTCGTTGGTGGAGTACTGCAGCCGGAGCACCGCATCGAGGCGCGGCAGCAGCAGCCGCGCGCCGATCACCGCGCCGATCTGCAGCTCGTCGCGGTCGAACCGGAACGGCTCCGGGTCGCGCGGCAGCGCCGGCAGCCCATCCTCACGCTCCTGCTGGGAGATGGCGAGCGTGGCAAGATTCATGGAGAGATCGAGCGTCAGCTCGTCGGCCACCGGATAATTGAAGATCGAGTTGATGCTGAGGCGCCCCTCTCTGCGCCGCTGCATCCCGTCGAACGTCAGGCCGCCGTAGGCCAGCAGATCCTCCTCGCTCCGCCTGATATACAGATCGGTCCCGATCTGATCGTAGCGCGCCTGCACCTGGCCGCTCCCCCCCTCGTCGAAATCGCGCGCGATCTGCAGATCGATATAGCTGTTGGTGTTGTAGCGCGGCGCGGCATCGAACCAGCGTCCCACCCCTTCGAGCCTGAGACGATATCCCTCGAGATCGTAGCGGCCGATCGCCTCGCCGTAGAGCCCCCGCCCCGTGTTCCGCACATTCAGCTGCCGGTTGTAGGTCCCCCCGACGGCTAGGCCAACGCGGTTGCCGGCATCGTCCGCCAGGCGCCCGCCAACGCCGATGAACGCCGCCGCCGTGTTGTTGAGCCCAGGCACGCGGGCGCTCCGGGTCGCGTCGTTGGTCAGCGTCCCCTCGGTGATCATGAAGGGGTGGAACGCCGACGCCATCTTGTACTCCATATCGACCTCGGCATCGACCTGGTCGCGCGTGGTCGGATCGCCCAGAAGGGTCGTGGAGGAGAGGAGATAGCTGCGGAGCGTTCCATCGACAAGGCCCTGCGACAGGCGGTAGTCGGTCCAGAGCGATGTGGTATGGGTCCCCTCGTAGCGCTCGGTGCGCGCCTGCACCTGCTGCCGCACAAGAGAATCGGGGAACTCCGGCACCTGCGCCGCAAGCCTTCCACAGAGGATCACGCAGAGGAGCGCGATCCCCCCCGACAGGCCGAGCGGAGGGACTGGGGATGGTCTCACGGGGGCTACATCCCGTTCGGGATCGTCGCTCGCTCGGCGGCTCTCATCCCTCCCCTCCCGCCATCGCCGGCACCTCGTTTCCCGGGATGGCCGAGGCACCGGCCGGAAGCATGAAGCTCTCGTGCAGCGCCCGGCCAACCGCGACGGCGGCATCGTTCGGCACCACGGCGCTCGCGGCGCGTCCATCGATCCCCCCCTGCATCGCAAGTGGAACATACCCCCGCAGCGCGCCGAAGAACTTCGCCAGCGACGCGCCATCGAACCGCTGCTCGCGCACCAGCGATACCACCGCCACCTCGAGCATCTCCGTCTCGACCGGCTCACCGATCAGCGCGGTGGGAAGCGACGGATGGGGATAGCGGCCGGCAAGCACTATCTGAAGCCGATGGCGGAAACGCTGCTGCCAGATGATGGGGGATTCCGCGGCGACGGCATGGATGAACGGGTCGAGCGACGCGCTGGCCGTGGCAGTCTCGATCGATATCAGCACGGCATCGCGCAGCACCGCCACGGAGTTCCCCCCCTCCCCCTCGATCCCGATGGTGGTGGAGTCCCCTCCGATGCCGGTGATCACCAGCGGTATCGACGCCCGCTCGACCGGAGCGACGGTGCGCGGATGGAGCACCTTGGCCCCGAGCTCGGCGAGCGTGTTCGCCATCCCGTAGCTCATGCGGGAGATGGTACGCGCCTCCGGCAGAAGCCGCGGATCGGCGGTGAGGATCCCCGGAACGCCGGTGTAGATCCTGACGGCATCGGCGCAGAGGATCTCGGCGAGGAGCGTTGCGCTGTAGTTGGAGCTTTCCCGTCCCATCGTGGTGGCCTGCCCGGAGCTGCTGCGGGCGATATAGCCCTCGGTGACCACGATACGATCGCCGGCCAGCAGCGGCTTCAGCCTCTCCAGCACCCGCTCGCGCGTCAGCTCCGTGTCGGGGCGCGCATAGCGGTGTCCGGCGTCGGTGATGATCAGATCGAGCGCGGTGACCCCGACCACATCCCCCGCGCCCCCATGCTCCCCGAGCACCGCCAGAACCAGCGCCGAGGAGAAGCGCTCCCCGAAATGCACCACCAGATCGAGCGTGCGGGGGGAGAGCTCGCGGACGATGCCGATCCCCTGGATCACCTCCAGAAGCCGCAGGCGGTAGGGCTCGACGACGGCGCGCCATGCCCCATACGCCGGCTCCGGGAGAAGATCGCGGGCGATGCCGCCATGAAACTCGACCAGCTCATCGAGGCGCGCGATCGCGGCGGCGGTATCGGACATCGCTGCATCGGCAAGGCGTTCGAGCATGTTGGTGACATCGGCAAACGCGCTTACCACGACGAGGAGCGGTCTGGGAAGAGAGACGATCTCGTCGCATGCCTGGCGGAGGCCGACGCTGCCGTTGAGCACCGTGCCACCGAACTTCGCAACAATCATTGAGCGTGGAAAGATCTGGAGGAATTGGGAATACCGGCTCGCTTGAAGATCCGGGGGAGCCATTCACCGGCATCGTTGAGGATATCGCGCGAGTGCCGCCAGTCGCCGTAGTATCCCACGAGTTGGCGGATCACCCCCGCCGGAAGATGTCGTATCGGGGCGGCCTCGGTCAGCAGGGAGCGGAGCGAACCTGGTGCGGATTTCTTCATCGTCTCAGCCTCGTAGGGTTGTTCTCTCGGGATGAACGGCTGGGCGTATGCTACGCAGATTCATGGGGGAAAGCAAGTGCCATCTTCGGATGCTCCTCCCCCCGATCGGCCCCGCGATCGGCCCCGCGATCGGCCCCGCGACCGGGCATGATACACACCTTGGAGGCCGTGTCTAGCCCGACCGCCTCCGCTCGCGCAGGATCGCCTGCCAGAGCTTGGCAACGTTGCGCGCATCGTCGATCCCCCGGTGATGGCGTCCCTCCTGCTGAATCTCCATCATCTCCATCGCCCGCTCCATCGAGACGCCGCGGCCGGAGAAGACATCGCTGAACGCCGGCTTGATGTTGATATACTCATCATCGAACGGATAGGGGAGCCTGTAGAAGCGGCACGCCTGGCGGAGCAGGAAGCGGTCGAGCGCCCCCCAGGAACAGAGCGTGCAGACGGCCGGGTCCCTCATCCAGGCGGTGAAGGAGACCAGAGCGTCGGGGAAACCTGGGGCTGCGTCGACATCCCCCTGGGTGATCGAGGTCAGCGCGGTGCAGTACTCGCTCAGCACCGGGTAACGTGTCGGACGAACGAACGTGTCAAACTCATCGATGATACGCGCATCGGCCATATCGACCCGCACGGCCCCGATCTCGATGATCTCACCATCCCCGCGACGGTGCTCCTGGGGCCAGCATGTGGCCTCGAAATCAACGACGATATAATATTGTTTTGCGATGGAATCCTCCCTTCCTATTATGAGTTCTCAAGGCGCTTTCCCAAAGGTAGCAATGAGCGATGGTGATAGCCATTCACCAACTGTTGCAGATGGTGGGCTTGGCGGTTGCTTAGCTTGACCGTTTCCCCCGCGCCGGCACGCAGCGAAGAAACTTGCGTAATCTGCTTTGGAAATAGGGGAGGTTGGTAGTACATTCTTTCACGTATCATGTATTAGGAGGATACCGATGGCAGTTACCGGCTTAGGCACCATGCGCGAAGAACTTCAGGGGACTTCGGTTGACGCATTGTTCCAGCGTGGCGTGGCTGAGCGTCTGATCAAGCGTCCGAAGGCACAGGAAGATCTCGAGAAGATCGTCAAGTCGGAGCGCGGTGATCATCGGCTTCGGGTTCTGGCGCACGAGCTGCTGATCGCTCTGGGAAAGAATCCCGATCCGAAGATGGTCCGCATCTACTGCGAGGCGCTCAACGGGGCGTTCATGCACAACTGGTGGGGGCTTCCCGGGCATACCGTCGGCGTCTTCGGCGAGCGCGTGGTCAGCTTCGGCGAGTCGGCCATCCCCTTCCTCGTCAAGGAAATGGACGATCCCGCCCTGCTCACCTATCTCGGACCCGACGCCCCGAAGAACCGCGAGCGCCGCTACTGCGTGGGCGATCTGGCGACCTATCTGGTCTGCATGATCCTCAAGGTCGATTATCCCGATGCGGTCGAGCCCGAGCAGCGCGAGGGACCCCGGATGAAGCTGATGCATGAGCTCGCCGAGAAGATCGCCAACGAAAAACGCAAGTAACAGGTACGTAGTTCCAGCCCCGTTTCAATCCCCCATGACCGGGCTCTGTTCCCATGACGGCAGAGCTCGGAGAACGCCCTCCCTGCGCCAATTCCCTCGCTGTTCAGGATCGATACTCCATCGGACCGGGCCATGGCTCCGACCGCGCCCGACCGCGAGGTGATCGTGCATATCTCCGGTAGTACCAAAGCCCCTCGGCTAGCCGGCGATAAGCCATCCCAGCATCAGCGTCGCTAGGCCGAGAAAGATCAGATAGCCGCAGACATCGGTGAAAGTCGTGACGATGGGGCCGGACGAGAGGGCGGGATCGAGCCTGAGCTTCCTGAGCATCAGCGGCACCACCGCCCCGACCACGCCGGCGATGATCAGGTTGGCGAACATCGCCACGGCGATCAGCACCCCGTACTGAAATTTCTCCCACACCACCCAGACCATCACGCCGGTCAGCAGCCCCATCGATACGCCGTTGAGCAGCGCCACTTTCCCCTCCTTCAGGATCGCCCGACCCACATGGCCGGAGCCTATCTCCCCCAGCGCTATGCTCCGCACGATCACCGTGATCGTCTGGATGGCGGCGTTCCCCCCCTCCCCCGCGACGATCGACATCAGCGAGGCGAGCACGGCCACTTTTCTGATGGTCCCCTCGAACTGATCGACGACCATCGCGGCGAGGAACGCCGTGCCGAGGTTGATCGCCAGCCACGGAAGCCGTCGCCGTATCGAGCGGAGCGCCGGCGTGGAGAGCGACTCCTCGTCGGTGATACCGGCCAGCGAGAGCATATCCTGCGAGGCCTCCTCGTCGATGATATCGGCGATATCGTCGAAGGTGACGATGCCGAGAAGCTCGTCGTTATCGGCGATCACGGGGACCGCGATCAGATCGTAGCGCTGCATCACCTGCGCGACGATCGACTGATCCTCGTCCGGGGCGACGGTGATAAGGTTGGTGATCATAAAGCTCCCCACGATCGCCGCCGGCGGGCGGAGCACAAGGTCCTGCAGACGCACGATGCCGATCAGCCGGTAGGCATCATCGACAACATAGAGAACGTACACATCGAGCTCGGTATCCTGCACGAACCCCCTGATCATCTCGATCGACGCGGCGACGGTCTCACCGGCGGATACCGCCACATAGTCGGTGGTCATCCTCCCGCCGGCGGTGTCCTCGTCGTAGCGGAGAAGGTCGCGGATCTCCTCGGTGGCCTCCTGGTCGTTCCGTTCGAGGTTCTGCAGAACCTCCTCGGCGACCTCGTCGTCGAGCTCCGAGACGATATCGGCGGCATCGTCGGTGGAGAGCTCCTCGACGATATCGGAGATCCGCTCCGGCGAGAGCTCGTCGAGATAATCCTCGCGCTGCTTTTCGGGGAGATGGAGCATCACCTCGCCGATCACCTGATCGTTCAACAGGCTGAGCAGATGATGGCGCGCATCCTCGGGGATATATTCGAGCAGCCGGGCGACGTCGGCCTCATGGCGATCGAGCAGCAGTGCGCGCAGCGCGCCGTCGTCGCCGGCCTCCACGAGACTCCGCAGCTCGTTCAGCAGTTCCTCATCGACTTCAAGTGCGTTCTCGTTCTGATCGGGATTCATATGCGCGCGTGCGGATTAGGGGCATGATATTCCGGTAAGCCCGCAAAAGTACGCACTTTACGAAGGGAGACGACCGCAGGTTACCGGCTGATTACATTCAGCATCGTTTCCGGGGCGGCCCGCAATTCTTTTTATGCCCCGCTCCATCACCGGCGCATCTGCATCGTCTACGACCGCGGCGTCCGCAGTCCCCCGGCCGCGGCACGATCTCCCGGGAGAGGGGGAGTTGGTGCTCTTGTTTCTGAGCATCCCGCGAGTGATCTTTCAACCCATTTTGTTTTGGAGCTCCCTCTATGTGGTCAGGTTTCAGGTCTTCGGGCACGCTCGTCATCGGCCTTCTTCTTCCGGTCGTTTTTCTGTTCGCCGCATGCGCGGAGGATACTCCCGCCGGCCCGGCACCGATCGTGCTGCCGGGAGCCAACGAGCCGATCATCTACTCGAAGCATATCCAGCCGATCTTCCAGAACACCTGCGCCGGCGCGGGCTGTCATGTGGGAGGGGGCATCCCGACCAGCGGATACTCGCTGGAGACATGGGAGAAGGTCATGGCGGGCACCGAGGATTTCGGCGCCGAGGTCATCCCCTATTCGGCCGCCAAAAGCCATCTGTTCCAGCATATCAACACCGATACGACGCTGGCGCCGATCGCGCTGCCACGGATGCCGCTGAGCCGCGATCCTCTGACGCGCGACCAGTTGCTGACGATCAAGCGCTGGATCGACGAGGGAGCCAAAAACGACCAGGGAGAGGTGGCGCTTGCCGGCGCCAATCGGGCACGGCTGTTCGTCACCGCCCAGAGCGAGGATAAGATGACCGTGATCGATCTGGAGACCGAGCGGATCATGCGGTATATCGACGTCGGATCGAGCTCGCTGCAGAAGCCCGCATCCCCCCACAACGTGGTCCTCTCCCCCGACCGGAGCGTCTTCTACGTGAACATGATCAACGGCGGAACCGTCGAGAAGTACGATGCCCGCACGTTCGCCAGGCTCGGCTCCACCGGCGTCGGGCTTGCGCCGGCGCAGATCGCCATCACGCGCGACGGCACCACGCTCTACGTCTCGAACTTCGATCTGAGCCCGGTGCAGCAGCGCTTCATCGTGCGGATCAACGCCGCGTCGATGACCGTGACCGATACGATCTTCGAGGTGGGGCGCGCGCCGCACGGCGTGGTGCTGAGCCCCGACGAAAAGTATCTCTACACGACCAACGCCCTCGGCGACGATATCTCGATCGTCGATCTGGCAAGCGGCGAGGTGGAGCGCCGCATCTCGATCTCTCCGGACAACCCTCTTCCTCCGGGAAACCCGGCGCGGTTCGAGCCCTATCAGGGGGAGCTCACCAACGACGGCAGATTCTTCTGGGTCACCTGCCGCCAGAGCGGCGAGGTGCGGGTGGTCGATCTGGTGGCCGGACGCGTGACCGACAGCATCCGCGTCGGCACCCGACCGCTGATCCCGAAGCTCACCCCGGACGGGCGCCAGCTCTGGGTGCCGAACCAGGGGGGAACCACCGGGACGAACACCATCTCGGTGATCGACGTCGCCAGCCGCAGCGTGATCACCACGATCAGCGGCCTGCGCCAGCAGCCGCACGCCATCGTCTTCTCCGCCGATGGACGCAAGGCGTTCGTCAGCTGCGAGAACCAGGCGGGGGGAGATCTGCATCATCCTCTGGAGGGGAGCTCGGCCTATCCGGGGTTTCTCGAGGTGATCGACGTGCCCACGATGAAGGTGACGCGCATCGTCGAGATAGGAGGTTTCGCGGCGGGTATGGCGATCGGCGGTTAGCCGCCGTCGCTCCCGCCGTTGATGATAGTCGGTCCAACTGGAGAACACACTTCTTCTTTCACTCTTTCATTGGCTTCGCATGAGACTATCTATTCCGGTTGCGGCGTTGTTCGCCCTGGCCCTGACGGTGGCCGCCCGGGCGCAGGCCCCCGGGCAGTCGCTCAACATGACGCTGTTCGACCAGCTCAACCCGGTGGCCGATCAGGGTCCGCACTCGGCGCTCTGGGGCTATACCGCTCCCGATGGCCGTGAATACGCCCTGTTCGGCAGCCAGATCGGCACCCATATCATCGATATCACCAACAAGCCTCTCAAGGAGGTGGCGTTCATCCCCGGACCGAGGACCACATGGCGCGAGATGAAGGTCTACAAGCAGTATGCGTATGTGGTCAACGATAACACCGGCGTCGGCATCCAGATCATCGATCTGTCGGGGCTGCCGGGATCGGCGACTGTCGTCAACGAGGATACGACCTACTTCCATACGTCGCATACGGTCTACATCCGTGACCACTACATGTATATCATGGGGACGAAGGCCGACGCGGGGATCAACGGCGGGGCGATGATCTTCGATCTGGAGCCCGATCCGGTCCACCCGGTGCGGGTCGGGCAGGTGGCCCCCTACTACTACCACGACGCATATGTCCGCAACGATACGCTGGTCGGCGCGGCGATCTACGGACAGGGATGCGATATCTACGATATCCGCGACAAGGCCAACCCGAAGCATCTGGCGACCTTCAACTATCCGTTCAGCGGAACGCATAACGCCGAGCTCACCCCCGATGGCAACTATATCGCCACCACCGATGAGATCGGCTCGACCCCGAAGACGCTGAAGATCTGGGATATCCGCGATCTCGACAATATCACCAAGGTGGCCGAGTACACGCCGAACCTCCAGGATATCGTTCACAACGTCCACTTCCTCGGGCGATATGCGCTGGTGGCATGGTATACGGCCGGAGTGAGGATCATCGATATGATCGATCCCCGCCATCCGCGCGAGGTTGGCTTCTACGATACCTATCCCGGGCCCAGCGGCTCCTATAACGGCGTCTGGGAGGTGTTCGGGGCATTCCCATCCGGGAAGATCATCGCCAGCGACCGCCAGACCGGCCTCTATGTGCTGAACTTCAACAACACGACGGCCGGCTCGATCTCGGGAGTGGTGCGCAATGCATCCACCGGCACGCCGATCCCGAACGTCACGATCAGAATCGCCGAGAGCGGAACCACCGTCACGGCCGATGCCGCCGGGCGCTACTATATCGGCGGCGCCAACGGCCAGGTGCTCTCGCTGCGGACCAATCAGTTCGGCTACGGCGGGACGAACGAGACGATCACGCTGGCGGGAGATCTGGAGCGGGATCTGCTTCTCTCCCCTCTGACCTTCTTCAACGGGGCGATCGCCGCGCGCGACACACAGGGGAACGTCATCAGCGGCTTCTCCTTCGCCGTCGAGCCCTATCTCCACGCCGTCGGCGTCCCCGGCACGACCGGTATCGTTTCCCTCCCCCAGGATAGCACCTTCACGATCACCGTCGGCAAGTGGGGCTATGCCATCGCGCGCAAGGAGATCAGCCTGACGGGGAATGATCAGACGATCGAGGTGACCCTGCGCCCCGGCTACGAGGATGACGCGACGCTCGACCTGGGCTGGAGCTACGAGAGCCCCGACGACAGCGCCACATCCGGACGCTGGACCCGCATCGTCCCCTATCTGCCGTTTGCCGGAGCCGACTGGTTCTTCCCGCCGAACGAGCCATCGGAGAAGGGGGGGCAGGTCTTCATGACGGGCGCCCCTCCCTACAATGCGCCGATCGAGCAGTCCGATATCAACGGCGGCGTTACCACGCTCACCTCGCCGGCGATGGATCTGAGCAGCTATAACAACCCGACGATCCGGTTCCAGCTCTGGCCGAGCTATGTGCCGCGCGATACGATCGTCGACGACAGCCTGCGGATCGAACTCTCCAACGACGACGGCCGGACATGGGTCACCGCGGCGGCGCGCGAACCGGGATGGGGAGGATGGATGGATGTATCGGTGTTCCCCCGCTTCCTGCTTAACCTCACCGACAGGATGAAGATCCGTTTCCGCGCGAGCGACCATCGCAGCAACGATCTGGTGTTCGCCGCCATGGATGATTTCCAGGTCTACGACGCCGGTGTCTCGGGCGTCGATGAGGTCACATCGGTCTCCGGCACCACGATCGCGGTGATCCCCAACCCTATGACCTCCGCCGGCGGCACCATCGTTCTCGATCTTCCCGCCGCACGGACAACCGCGCGTGCCGAGCTCTTCGACGCGCTCGGCCGCCGTGTCAGAACCCTGCATGATGGATCGCTCGGCGCCGGACGCACCGAGCTTCGGCTCGACGCCGGGCTCCCCTCGGGAGCATACATCCTCCGTCTGACCGAGGATGGCATCATCCGGAATCTGCGGGTGCAACTGGTCCGCTGAGGCGGCATCCCCGCGCACACGAGGCATCATATACAACAACGGAGAGTCCCCGCAGGGAGACTCTCCGTTTTCTGTTAGTACCGCCCGGCGTTCACGCGGACGCTCTCCGGAACGCGGCTATTACTGCGGGCCGCCGATCTGCCGCCGGGCTCCGCGATTATCCTGCACCTCGGCATACTGGCGGGCGCGCTCCAGCAGATCGGCCAGCATCTTCTGGCGATACCGCTCGGTATAGTCGGCGGCATAGGTGGCACGATCGCGCTGAAAATCGCTCTCGGTGGGAGTATACTGCCGTTTGACGATCCTGAGGAAATAGTACGCATGCTTGCCGAGCACCGGGCCGCTGATGCCGGAGTCGGGGGTTTGCTCGACAAGGGAATCGAGAAGCGAGGGGTCCTCATCCAGCGCCGGCGTCAGCATCTGCTTCTCCAGCATGAACGCCTCGGCCCAGGGGGCCACCAGGCGGATATTCCCGAGCGTCATATCGGCCGTCATGGTATCGCGAAGCCGCGCCACGATCGGCTTCAGCATCGCGAGCTGCTTGCTCCGCACCACATGGGGAATAACATAGTTCTCCCGGATCTTGTCGTACGGCGCGACGCCGGTGGGCCAGATCTGGAGCAGCTTGGCGATCACCACCCGGTCGTACGGTGCCTGGATCACCCCGACATCCCCCACCTGGGCGTTGAACCCGAAGGTGGCGACCGTCAGCGCGTCGCCATAGATATCGAGCCGCTTGAGAAGGGTGCTGTCGGTCAGGGATCGGGGATAACGCCCCTTCAGATAGCTGTAGATCGAATCGATGGCGGCCTGATCGCCGCTCCGCAGCGCACTGGCATAGCTTTCGGCCTCCTGCAGCGCCACCTGACGCGCCTCGGCCGCCGGGGAGAGCTGGAACCGAAGCTCGCGAATCCGGTAATCCTTCGCGATCCTCTGGCTGACCCACATCAGATGGTAGCCGAACTGGGTCTTGATCGGACCGATCACCCGGCCGGTCGGCGCGGTGAATGCCACGCTGTCGAATTGCCTGACCGTGGCTCCCCGTCTAAAAAATCCCAGATCCCCTCCCTGCGCCGCCGATCCGTCATCGCTGTAGATCCGGGCGATCTCCCTGAATCTATCCTCGGTCGGGATCGAGTCGCGGATATCGTTGAGCAGCGCCACCGCCCCCGAGTCGGTCTCTCCTTCCTCCTCATCCACCTTGATAAGGATATGGCGCGCGCGCGCAACGGTATCGGTCCCCGGAGTGATGGCGTCGATATAGAAGAAGACATCCTCCCCCTCGACGCCCGGGACGGGGCCGACAAGATCTCCCGGCTTGGCAAGGCTGACCGACTCACGCACGTTGGCGGGGATCTGCGCCAGCGAGACTCCGCGATCGGTCGGAAAGCGGTTCGGCGGCAGCGCCCTGAGCAGGGTGCTCACCATCTCCCCGCGATCGCCGGGCGATGCCTTCGTGATCAGCGAGCGCGCCTCCTCCATCTGCTGTTTATGCCGCGCCGTGTCGCTGCCGACCGGAAAGACCGGCAGGATCAGCGTCGCCAGATAGCGGGCGCTCGGGAAACGGTAATCATCCAGATGCGTGTCGTACCAGGAGCGAAGCTCCTGATCGGTATACGATACGACGCTGTCGGCGATGGTGTTGTGGAGCACGCGGATGAACGAGCCGGTAAAACGGGTCCGCTCGGCCATATAGTGATCGCGGATCATCTTGGGGGTCAGGGGCTTCTCGGCCAATAGGGCCTCACCCAGCCTCCGCCGCGTTTCATTATCCTGCACATAGCCGATCACCTCCTCCAGATCCTCCTTCCAGCGCGCCACCACGGTGTCGGGGTTCTGCGTCGACGCCACCATCCGGGTGATCAGCGACGGGTTGGTGACGACCTGCTGGAAGATATCCTTGTGGAATACCCCCTTATCGTCGATGAAAGCGGTGCGGATAAACTCGGGCGGGTCCTTCAGCAGAAGCTTCATCGCTTCCTCGCGTGAGACGTTCACCTTGCGTTTGGCGGCCTCCTGGCGGTAGAGCTCGGCGTCGATAAGCCGCAGCAGCAACTGATCCTCGGCGGACTGATCGACGGTCGGACGCTCGCCGATCTTCCGCAGATAGCTTATCTGGTCGTTGTACAGCGCCTGAAAACGGCTGAAGGGAATCCCCTGGCCGTTGACCGTCACAACCGGCGGGATATCCTTCTTGCCGCCGGGCGCTCCGCCCGCCTGCCCTTTGCGCTGCGCCGACGCGCTCAGCAGGGGAAGGAGCATGAAGGCCACAAGGGCCGGAATACGTCGGTAAGTACGATTCATGATAGACATACGCGGTCGGCAGTCGTAGAGATGGTACTACGGAGAAATGGAAATATGTGTAGAGAGTCCCTCTATCCATCACCGCATCGTCGCGATGACGGCGTTGTCAGGAATCAACGACGAACGGCGGCATGCTCTTATTTACCGGCCGTGCCAGACGGGCGGAAGAAGTCGTGGTCCCCGACATCGGGGGAAAGAACTTACCGATTCCGTCGTGTGGGAAAAAGGGAAAGATCGGGCGCATCGAAGCAGGCGGGGATGGGGCGGCGATACGGAAGGGAACCGAAGGCGGGGCCCGGAAGGACCCCGCACAGAATAGCGAAGCTCAGCTCTTGATGATCAGCGTCGCGGTGCCGGAGAACTTTCCGCCGGCCTTCTCCTTGTAGCGCGCCATGATCCGCTTGACGTAATCGCGCGTCTCGCTGAACGGAGGGATGCCGCCATACTTCTCGACGTTGCCGGGACCCGCGTTGTAGGCGGCCAGCGCGAACTCGGCGTTGCCGTTGAAGCGCTTCAGCATCATCTTCAGGTAGCGCGCGCCGCCATCGATCGACTGCTGCGGATCGGAGGGATCGGTGATCCCCATCAGCGCCGCCGTGCCGGGGATCATCTGCGTCAGCCCGAGAGCGCTGTCGACCGAGACTGCATTGGGGTTGAAGCCCGACTCCTGCTGCACGAGCGCCGCCAGGAGATACGGATCGAGCTGGTAGCGAACGCTGATCTTCTGGATCAGGTCGCGATACGGCACCTTCCAGGTGAACTCGACCACCGCGTCCTGTCCCTCGACGATCAGCTCGCCGCGCGGACGGTAGGCCATCTCCTGAATCTCGATGCTCGTCTTGCCGGCATAGCTCACCTTGCGCGACTTCTTCCCCCCCGATGTCGTCGAGCTCGGGTTCCAGATCATCACCGTCACGATCGAATTGTTCATCCGCTTGACCGCGCGCGCTATCGTCAGGGTATCGCCCGACGCCCCCTCACTGAAGGGAGAACGGGCGACCTTGAAGTCGAAACCGTACTCCTGGGAGTACCACGCAACCAGGGCATCGAGCGAGGAATCGGAACTGAAGAGCCGGGCCGAGCTGGCGCTTCCGCCGCCGGGGATCGAGCTGCGCACGCTCTCGGTCTTGGTCTTCAGGTTGAACGGAGCGGCGACCAGCGCCTTGCGTCCCGGGGAGGAGAGGATATAGAGAAATTCGTCCGAAGGATAGAAATCGCGGTGCACACTCGCCACCTGTCCCATCGTCTCACGCTCACGCGAGAGCAGCGCCGTGTAGGCCTTGGCCGGTGCCGCCGCGACCGCGACGGTCCCGGTGGCTGCGGAGGCTTCTCCGGCAAGAGCCGAGGCGCCCGCTGAGGCGGTGGTACGGTGGGTGGATTCATGCCGGGGAACGCCCGGCATCTGCGCAACAGCGCCCTGAAAGGTCAGAGCGCCGAAAAGAACGAGAAGAATCGCTCGAAATGAATTTCTGATCATGCAGTTCGCTAGATTGATAACAAGATCATATCCACCGGCTCATCGAAGTTCAGGATCGTACATCGTTCACTGTCGATCCGGTTACATCGGACATGAAAACCGTCGTGTCATCACGGTAGATTGCCATTGCTGCGGAAGCATGGCCCAGGGCCATGGCGGCGGCGCGCACGATGAGTGCATCGTGGAAGAGACAGAGCTCTAGACGCCGCGACGATCTACTTTAGTGGAGCACACCCGACTGCACTGCCGGGGGGCAGAGTGTCCGAGACCGGGAAAACTACACCCTGTGCGCAAATCGAAAGAATCAGAGAGGATTAATTTTTATTAACCTTCCTCCCATCCCCTATCTTCGCACCGGCTTATCCCGTAGCCCAATAACCAGCGCACGGACACGCCGGACCGGCTCCCGGCCGGCATGACCATGCGATACCTGCCTTCCCGGCGAGATCCCTTCCATGAACCGATATCGATCGACGATACCCCGATGATGGACAACTCTTCCTGGATCGACCGACTGTACAGCGACGAGGCGCTGACCGATAATCTCGACGACGATGAGGCGCGGGCGCTCCTCGCCTGGGGGGAGGAGCAGCTGAGCGCGTGCGGCAGCGAGGCCGACGCCACGGCCATCATCGAAGCGATCCGGGAGATCAACCGGCGCGTCGGCGACGGCGAGACGTTCGCGGCGCTGATGCCGCCATCGCGCACGGCCGCCGGGCCGATAACCCGGAGCGCAGCCAGGACGCCCGCCGCAGCCGAGGCCGGCGACGCTCCGGCAGAGGCCACAGATCCGGCAACGGCCTCCACAATCGCACTCGAGCAACGGTCGCAGGATGGCCGGGACTCCGCACAGAACAATCAACGACCATCGTAGCATAGGATATTCATGGCCTCACGCCGTTCCTCTTCCTCACGTAAATCCGTGCTGGCGATCGCGCTTCTGCTCGCGGCCGGCGCCGCCGTCTACCGATTCGTCGACGAGCGGCGCGACGGACCTCCGCGCGTCAGAAGCGTGGTGCCCGCCGACAGCGGGACCGACAGCGAGGCGGAGCCACAGGTACGGAACCTGAACCCGGCGAAGCTCCCCGCCGGCATATCGATCTATTTCAGCAACACCTACGGCAACGACCCGGAGATCGCCAAGAGGGATCCCAACAACATCGACCGCCATCTGGCCGAGTTCATCGCCGCGGCGCATACCTCGCTCGACTGCGCGTTCTACGAGCTGGAGTCGCAGCGGATCGCCGACGCGCTGATCGCGGCGCACCTCCGTGGCGTGAAGGTGCGGATCGTGGGGGATACCGACTATCATGACAACAAGGAGATGAAGGGGGTGATCGCCGCCGGCATCCCGGTAGTGTTCGACGGGCGAAGCGCGCTGATGCACGACAAGTTCGTGGTGCGCGACGGCAAGGCCGTCTGGACCGGATCGTTCAACGCGACCGACAACTGCTCGTTCCGCAACAACAACAACGCGCTGGCGATCCCGTCGAGCGATCTGGCCGCCAACTACGCGGCCGAGTTCGCCGAGATGTTCGAGCGGAAGGAGTTCGGGCCAAAGTCCACATCGAACACCCCGCACAGCCTTGTCAGGCTGGGGGATATCGATATCTACAACTACTTCGCCCCGGAGGACGACATCCCGCCCAAAGTGATCCGCTTTATCAAGGCCGCCAAGCGGAGCATCCACTTCATGGCCTTCAACTTCTCCGACGACGCCATCGGCGACGCGATGATCGAGCGGAAGCAGAGCGGCGTTGCGGTGGAGGGGATCGTCGAGACGCGGGGTTCCGATGGCAAGGGGGGAGAAATGCCGCGCCTGACCGCCGCCGGCATCCCGGTGATGAAGGATGGGAACAAGTACGTGATGCACCACAAGGTGATCATCATCGATGGCACATGGACCATCACCGGAAGCTACAACTTCACCGCATCGGCGGCCAACAGCAACGACGAGAACATCCTGATCATCAAGAGCACGACCGTCGCCGAGAAGTTCGAGCAGGAGTACAGGCGCATCAAGGGGATGACGACGAAGGGGAGCGCATAGCCGGCGCCGGCCGCTCCGTCCACCAGTCGGACCGGTGCCCCTCCCCGTCGACATCGGTGGGATGCCCCGGACGTGGCAGAAGCAGCGTGATCCCCCGCGCCTCCGCCTCCCGTATGATCCACTCCACCGGCTCGCGCCAGGGGTGATACGCCAGGCTGAACAGTCCCCAGTGGATAGGCAGAAGCACCCGGCCACGCAGAGCCTGGTGCGCCTCGGCAGCATGCTCAGGCCCCATATGGATCTGCGGCCAGTACGCTCCGTACGCCCCGATCTCCAGCATCGTCAGATCGAACGGACCGTAGACCTCGCCGATCTCCCGGAACCCTTCGATGAACGGCCCGGAATCCCCGCCGAAGAAGATGGTGTGGCCCGGCGTCCGGATCACGAAGGCCGACCAGAGGGTGCTTTGATCGGGGCGGAAGCGCCCCGAGAAATGGCGCGCCGGAACCGCCGTGATCGTCAGATCCCCGAGCGTCGTCCTGTCGGTCCAGTCGAGCTCGGTGATGCGATCGGCGGGGATGCCCCAGCGGCGCAGATGGCTTCCCATCCCGAGCGAACAGATAAATGGAACTTCCGTCGTCGCCAGCCGTTTGATGGCCGACGCGTCGAGATGATCGTAGTGATCATGCGACAGAAGCACCGCATCCAGCCGCGGGAGCTCCTGGAGCTGCAGCGTGGGAGGGAAGAACCGTTTGGCGAACAGCGCCTGCACCGGAGATGCGTAGGTGGCCCAGACGGGATCGGTGAGTACCCGCTTTCCATCGATCTCGATCAGCAGCGTGGAATGCCCCATCCAGGTGACCCGCAACCCCGTCGCCGGGGGAACCGTGTAGAGCCCCGGGTCGGTGCGGAAAGGGCCTAGCCGCTGCCGTGGGACGCGCTCCTGCCCCCCCACGAAGAAATCGCGCAGCGTCGCCCAGCGCGTGCCGGGAAGCCCCACGGTGGTCGGCACCGGATTCTGAAAGGCCCGTCCCTGCCGCCGGGCATGCTGTAGGAAGCTCATCGAGAAGTATGTTGCGGGACGCGCTCCCTGCCTCGTGCGCCGATATTCCGGCCGGACCGCCCGCGCGAGATATCGCGCCGGTTCGGCGATACGGCGGGGCAGCTATCGCGTCCCAGATGAAGATTATCTACCGTTTCCGTCCCAACACGTTGATCAGCACGCGGAAGTTACGATGAGCACAGCATCAGAATTGCCGATTATCCCCTTCGAGTCGCAGGAAGCCTGGCGGCAGTGGCTCGATGCAAACCATGCCAGCCCGACCGGGATCTGGCTTCAGTTCGCCAAGAAGGATTCGGGCATCGCCTCGGTCAGCTATGTCGAGGCGGTCCAGGTCGCCCTCTGCTACGGCTGGATCGACGGCCAGGCGAAATCGTACGACGCCGAGCACTGGCTGCAGAGGTTCACCCCGCGCCGCCCCAAAAGCATATGGTCGAAAGTGAATCGCGACAGAGCCATGGCGCTGATGGCCGAGGGGAAGATGCAGGCCGCGGGACTGCGGGAGGTGGAGCGGGCCAAAGCCGATGGACGCTGGGAGAGGGCATACGATGGGCAGAAGAACGCGACGGTCCCGGAGGATCTCCAGCGCGAGTTCGACAGGAACCGGGCCGCGGCGGAGTTCTTCGCATCGCTCGACAGCACCAACCGGTTTGCGGTACTGTTTCGCATCCAGACCGCCGGCACCCCCGCGCTGCGCGCGGCGCGTATAGAGAAACTCATAACCATGCTGGCCGAGAAGAAAGCGATCCACCGGTAGCCGTGCGGCGATCCGGCGTAATCGTTCCCGGCAGGTATACAACAGCTTTTTGCCGTGCCTATCCCCCCTGCAGCCTCACCCATCACGATGGTTGTGGTGTTCGGATTCACGCCGCGCCGCCGGGCATGGGCGTTCGCGCAGATGGCGCTGGCGCGGCCTCTGCTGATGCGGATACCGGGGATGCGCTTCAGCAAGCTGATGGGAACCGGCCGTGGACTGGGCTTCACGCTCGCCCCCGACTGGGATCGCTACGCGCTGCTGACGGTCTGGGAGAGCGAGGCCGACGCCAGAAGATTTCTCGATGGCTCCCGGTTCATGCGCCGCTACAGGCGCCGCGCACGCTCGGTCTCGCATATCATCCTCCGGACCCTCTCATCGCACGGGGCATGGAACGGGAGGAACCCGTTTCTGCCGGCATCCGGCGGTGATCCGGCCGGCCCGCTGGCGATCCTCACCCGTGCCACGATCCGGCCATCGAGGCTGCGGGCATTCTGGCGGGAGGTGGCGCCGGTGGGGGCAAGACTCGCGGAGGCCGACGGTCTGCTCGGCTCGATCGGCATCGGTGAGGCGCCTTTTATCCGCCAGGCCACGCTCTCGATCTGGCGGGACCTTGAGGCGATGCGGGCATTTGCCTACCGCGCCGGCGACCATCGCGATGTGGTGCGCCGCACACGCGACGAAGGGTGGTACAGCGAAGATCTGTTCGCGCGGTTTGCCGTAGTGGAAAGAAGTGAGATATTCCCGGACGGTGTCGGTCATCCCTGAACCGTCAATTGCCGACGAGGTGGGCTCAGGGCTCCTCCTCATTCGTTTTCGATCATGTCAGACCAGTCGATTCTCGCAACAAACGCGCTCGATATAGGAGCGCTTCTGGAGTTCAGTCGCATCCTCAACGAGTGCGACGATCCGGCCGCCATCTACACCACCGTCCTCTTCTCGCTGATGGGGAAGCTGGGGCTGGGGAGCGCGGGCGTGGCCCATGCCGACGACGAGGGCCGCTACAGAGTGATCCACGCCAAGGGGGGGGCAACGCGACTGCTCGGCAAATCGTTCGCCTGGAGCGATGAGTGCCGCCACGGAATGTTCCCCCCGGATCATCCGGCCAGCAGCGATATCCCAGGCATGCTGGAGGATGTGGGGATCGAATGGCTTATGCCGATCTGCGCCGGCCATCACATCTTCGCGGTCCTTCTGCTCGGGACGCCGCTGCTCGGCAAAGGAAAAAGCGAGGGACATCATTACGCATTGCTGGTGGGGACGATCGCGGCAATGGCGCTGGAAGGGTGCAAAACCCGAAGCTCGCTCCGCGAGGCGAACCGGCGGCTCGAGCGGCGCATCCACAGACTGCGCTCGCTGTTCGAGGCGGGGGCCGAGTTCAGCACGCTGGTCGACCGCGACGCCATCCTGCGCCTGCTGGGCTATACGCTGATGGGGGAGATGGCGATCCGGCATTTCGCGATGGCGCTGTGCGACGAGCGGGGATATCATCTGGTGGTCAACAGATTCAGGGAGAGCTTCACGCCGCAGATGCTGGAGGAGATCGCCGGGTGGGGAACCCGCGTCTTCTCGACCCGCCAGGGGCTCGATGAACGCGAAGGAACGCTCTACGATCTGGGGGTGCGCGCCGTGGTTCCGATGGAGCTGCAGGGGAAGCGGCGCGGGCTGCTGGTGGCGGGGGAGCGCCTTCGGTTCCCGATCGACACCGAGGACGCGGAATACCTCTCCTCGCTGGCGAACCTTGCGACCGGAGCGCTCGAGAACGTGCGATTCCTCGATGAGATGATCGGCAAACAGCGGATGGAGGAGGATCTGCGGATCGCGGCGGAGATACAGCAGGGGCTTCTCCCCCGCTCGCTTCCGACGCCGGAGGGGTTCGAGATCGCCGCCCAGACGATCCCGACACAGCAGGTGGGGGGCGACTGCTACGATGTGATCGAGCTGGGGGGGGGGCGCATCCTCTTCTCGATCGCCGACGTCTCCGGCAAGGGCACCCCCGCATCGCTGCTGATGGCGAACGTGCAGGCCGCCGTGCGGACGCTGGCGCAGCTCGACCTTCCGCTCGATGACTTCACCGCCCGCATCAACGATGTGATCTATCAGAACACCTCTCCCGACAAGTTCATCACGGCCTTCTTCGGCGTGCTCGATACGGCGGCCGGATCGTTCAGCTATGTGAACGCCGGACACAACCCCCCGCTGCTCTTCAGCCAGGGGAACATCCAGCAGCTCGATCACGGAGGGGTGATTCTGGGGATCATGCCGTCGTTTATCCCATACGAGGTCGGCTCGGTGACGATGCAGCCCGGCGATCTGCTGATGCTCTATACCGACGGCGTGAGCGACGCGCTGAGCAGGGAGCGCGAGGAGTACGGCGAGCCCCGGCTGCGGGCACTGTTCGCCGGCGACCGGAGCTGCAGCGCGGCCGAGGGGATGGAACGTCTCCGCGAGGATATCTTCACCTTCACCAGCGGCGCCCCGCAGTTCGACGATATCACGATTCTGGCCGTCAAACGGTCCTGATCGATGGCCGTGCAAGGCGTGTGGCTACTGGGCTTGCGGCGGAATCAACAAATTTCTTCAACGGACCGCGGCCGGCTTGAATATATCTCCATTGGCGTCGTAGCTTCCGGGCCTGTCGATCATCCGACGTCTTCTCTTCTATCGAATTACTTCCTCAATGACCATAGGGCAACGACTGCGCGAAGCCCGCGAGGGCAAAGGGATGTCGATCGGCGACATCTCCCGCCGAACCTTCATCCAGCCGAAATTCATCCAGGCCATCGACGAGGACAACTTCGCGGCGATCCCTGATTCTCACCGCCGCCTGTTCATCCGCGAGTATGCCAGGCTGGTGGAGGTCGAGCCCAATGAGATCCTCGTCCTGCTGGAGGGATATGCTCCCCCACCCCCCCCCACCGCCCCGGAGAGGAAGGAGGGACAGGCACGCCGCACCTTCGACGATGAGCGCCGCACGCCGCCGCCGTCGATCGATCCCCTCCCGGAGAGCGAGCGGAAGGCCTATCGCGATGTGATGAGCCGCCTCTCGTCGGGACGGGGGATCAAGCTGAGCGGATCGAACGTCTCGCGATGGCTGATCGGCGGAGCGCTGCTTCTGTTGATCCTTGTCGGGATGTACTACGCGTTCGTGCATACCCCCGGCCCCCCCGAGGCCGGAGGGAGCGCGCCGGCCGACAGCGCATCGGGCTCCCCCACCGAGATCCTCTCGCGCAACGAGGGGGATAGCACGGTCGCACCGCTGGGGGCCGCCCCGGCGGCCGACGACAGCCTGACGCTCGAAGGACGCGCCACCGAGAAGGTGTGGTTCTCGATCGTGATGGATGGAAAGCGGAGCGATGGCGGCACACTCGACAGCGGCGCGGTGCGCACATGGCGGGCGGGGGAGACGTTCAAGCTCTCGCTCGGCAACGCCGGCGGGCTCGAGCTTCTGCTCAATGAGAAGTCGCTCGGCACCCTCGGCCCGAAGCACACCAGCGTCCGCAACCAGATCATCGATGTCAACGGCCTGCGCAAGTCGAATCCTCCGGCACGCCGGTCGAGCGCGCCGGAGCCACGCCGCCGGACAACGCCTCCACGCACGATCACCTCGACGCCGCTTCGGACCGCACCGTAACGGATCGGTCCGCGCCCGGAGGCGCCCCATCGGACGCCGGCATCATCGTGACCGGACGGCTGCCCCATGAAATCTCCCCCGGAAGCCACCCTATCATCTGCGCATCATCTTCGGATCATATCTTTCTTTCATATTCGGCGATCCACCCCAATCGCATACCTGACCATCCTTACGCCGCATCGCCATGGCTGTACTTCCTTATGCCTCGCGACGATTCTCCGCCGATACTCCCCTGTTCCGGCGCGCCGGCGCGCTGCTGATCATCACCTCGCTTGCTCTGTTCTCTCCATCTCCCACATCGGCCCAGCAGAGAACGGGGACGATCATCGGCCGGATACGGCAACCCCGACGACCGCAGGACCCGGGGGTTCATCTGTTCCTTCGTGAGTACGCGTCGGGAGCGGTGGTGATCGAGGCGACCCCACAGCCCGACGGGAGCTTCATCATGCGTGATGTCCCGTACGCGCGCTATCGCCTGAGCCTCCTGCTCGACAACGCCGTGCTGAGCGAGCGGATGGTGAGCATCACGTCGAACGTGCCGGTCACCGTGGAGCTCGATTCGATCCGCTACGGCGGAAGCACCGTCACCGTGACCGCCCCGCACCCCATGCCGGATACCGCGGCGACGGGCTCGACGACGCTGTATACGGCCGAGAGAATACGCGACCTTCCGTCGGTCTCCCCCGACAAAAAGATCGAGGCGCTGCTGCTGAACACGCCGGGAGTGGTCCCCGATGAAGACGGGCGGCTGCATGTGCGGGGGGAGGATGCGCAGCTCCAGTATGTGGTCGACGGCATCCCGATCACCGCCAACATGACCCGGGTCTACTCCAGCCTCTTCAACGCCGGCGTGATCAAATCGGTGAGCGTCCAGACGGGGGGCCTTCCGGCGGAATACGGCAAGGCGACGGCGGGCGTCCTGGCGATCACCACAAAGTCGGGCTTCGACCGCCCCTTCTTCGGACACGCGCAGACGACGGTGGGCTCCTTCGGCTCGATCGATTACGGCGGAGAGATCGGGGGAACGCTGGGAGAGCGCGTGGGGATCTATGTCGCAGGATCATCGGCCAGAACCGATCGCTATCTCGACCCGATCGCCCCCGGCGATCCGCTGCACGATTACGGCGAATCGGCGCATCTGTTCGGCAAGGCGAACATCATCATCAGCAACGCGATCGATCTGGGCATCCTCGGAGGATACGACCGCACGCTCTACGATGTCCCGAACGGCCGGATCGGTTCGGCGCAGGACCAGCGGCAGAACCTGGATGACTATCTGGCCGGGGCGCGGCTGAACCTGGCGGTGGATCGGGATGCGCTGCTCAGCGTCATGGGCTACACGCGCCACGCACGGGCACGATTCACCAGCGGCGGCATGCGCCAGATCGTCACCGCCGACGACCGGGCCCGGGCGATCGGGGAGAACGAGAAATTCTTCATCGGCGCCGAGCGGGTCAACGACGCCACCGGCGCGCAGATCGAGCTGTCGGCGCGCACCGGATGGTTCGGCCACCAGAACGACGTAAAGGCAGGGGCCGGCGGAGAGAGCTATCCGATCAGTGAGTTCTTCACATTCGCCGTCACCAACCCCGCCCTGTCGGACCCCGACAGCTCCGGCGGCGATATCCGCTATCAGCCCTACGATCTGACCAGGGGAGGGACGCCGTTTCTTGTCGACAGGGAGATGCGGGGAACAAGCTGGTACGCCTACGCGCAGGATGCCATCACGATCGATCAATGGCATATCAACGCCGGGCTCCGCCTGGATATGTTCGGCCTGCTGCGCCATGAATATGCCCTCTCGCCACGCATCGGCGCCACCTACACCGTCAGCGACCGGCTGCTGCTGCGCGGGAGCTACGACAGGATCGCGATGCAGGCGCCGGTGGAGAATATCCTGGTATCGAGCTCCGATCAGGCGAAGATGCTGACGGGAGCCGAGCAGACCGGAACGCCCACCGATGTGCGCAGCGAGCGATCGCACAACGTCGAGCTCGGGGCCGGATACAGACTGAACGATTATGTGACGCTCGATCTGGTGGGCTACGGAAAGCTGATCGAGAACTTCATCGTGAAGGTGGAGCTCGGGAACTCAGGCATCATCTTCCCCGTCAACCTGAAGGAAGGGCTCGTTGCCGGCGGCGAGCTGCGCGCGGAGCTGCACGACTGGAACAACTTCTCCGGGTTTCTCTCGGTGACCGGCGGCGTGGCGATCGGGCTGAAGCCGGAGAACGGAGAGTCACCGATCGCGGCGGGGCTGATCCTCGGGGAGGAGGGGAAGAACTATTCGCATCCGTTCGAGGGGGAGGAGTTCTTCCCGACCGAGCATAACCAGATCCTGACCTCGGCGATGAACCTCACCTACCGCCTGCCGATCGGCCTCTTCGCCACGCTCGGCGGACGGTTCGACTTCGGCCTGCCGTTCGATCTGACCGACAGCCAGGGACGCGGCCTCTCGCCGGAGGAATCGCGCGTGGAGCTTCGCCGCCGTGGCTACAGCGACGATGTGATCGATCTGCTGAACCTCGAGTCGGAGAAGCCCGGCTCTCCCGATAAGGCAGTGGCGCCCCATGCGATCTTCGACCTCGCGGCGGGATTCGATCTCGAGCCGCTGACCGGCGTCCGTGCCCGCCTCACCGGAACGGTGATCAACCTGCTCGATACCCCCTATCTCTACAAGTTCGAGTCGAGCTTCGGCGGCACCCACTTCGGCCAGCCGAGGATGTTCTCGTTCCAGATCGAGGCGGGCCTGTAACACAGGGCGTTCCGGACGGAATACACCAGCGGGGCCGGGGTCTACCTCCGGCCCCGTCCCTCATGTGGAGCGTATCGTTCCGGCCCGTGCGGCGCCACGGGGGCGCGGGAACCATCGTGGTCGGAGCTCTGTTATCGGGGGAACGCTCCGCGGTGCGCTCCCGGGTACCGTCATCCCGGCAACGCGGGGCATCACGAACCCCATACTGTCATGGACGCTCATCGTTCGATTCATGGCGACCCCAGGCTCCGCTCGGTCGGATGGAAGGATCTGCTCCCGCTGTCTCGCTCGCAGGTCATCACGGAGCTCACCATCTCGCTTCCCTGGCTTCTTCTCTCCTGGCTCTTCGCACACCACCGTCTGCTGCTTCCCGCCCTCCTCTGCTCCTTCATGTTCTTCCTGACCGGACTCCGCCAGGTACATAACGCCTACCACAACGCGCTGGGAATATCGAGGAGAAAGACCGGGCTGGTGATGTACGGGCTCAGCGTTCTGATGCTCGCCTCGATGCACGCGGTGCGCTACAACCATCTGCAGCATCATCACCACTGCCTCGACGATAACGACCTGGAGGGAATGAGTGCGCGGATGGGGATGGGACGGGCGTTTCTGTTCGGTCCGATCTTTCCGATACGACTGCACGCGCATGCATGGAGCAACGCGGGAGGGAAGGTCAGGAAATGGATGATCGTCGAAACGCTCTCGATGATCGCGCTCGTCTACATGGCATTCTCACTCTTCGATCTCTATTTTCTCAAATATCATCTGGTGGTGATGGTGCTCGGCGAATCGATGACGGCGTTCTTCGCGGTATGGACCGTGCATCACGGCTGCGACGGATCGGACCGGATAGCGCGGACCATCCGGGGACGGTTCAAAACGCTGGTGAGCTACAGTATGTTCTACCATCTGGAGCATCATCTGTTCCCCGCCGTGCCGACGCGCAACCTGCCGCTGCTGGCCGAGCGACTGGATGCAGTCATCCCGGAGCTGCGGGAGCACAGGGTATTCTGAAACCGGCGGGGCCGACGAAACAGAGGGCCCGGTGAACAGGCAGAGCAACAACGACGGGGACCTGCCAACGCGGATCCCCGTTCCATAACGCTATCGCCAACGCCTAAAGAGATCATCGTCCATGGGCTCCAGCGTGCATCCAAGCGTGGCACCCGCCCGATAGATAGTGCCGATCAGGACATTATCGGAATTCCTGGTCACCTGCAGCTTCCAGTCATAGAGGCCATCGGGCCGCTGAACCGATGACAGCCCGTAGGTCACGGCGCCCACCGAGGGGAATGTACACAGCGCGACCGCATCATCGCCAGGGATTAGAGGTCCGGGCCCGGCCGCGCTCCAGCGGCTGCCGATCACGGTTCTGTCACATCCCCCTGTCGTGAAATAGTCGTAGGCCCCATCTCCGTTGCGATCTTCAAAAACGATCCACTTCTCCGCCGGGACATTCCCGGTGGTGATGCATACCGGGCCCGGCACAAACAGTGGCGGGGCCGTGACGGCATAGCCTGAAGAGAAGGCACCGAGGAAAATCAACGCCATCAGGCCATACCAATTCGATAGTCTCATCCCGATACTCCGCGATAATGGTTGATCGCCGTCATGCCGGCATTCCCCTGAACAATGGAAGATAGATGCGATGGCATGGAAAATCAACCCACAGATATGAGGCCACAGTTCATCCGCCGCGATCACCCGATCGCCGCGCTCTGCTATCGCGTTGCATACCAGAGCGCCGGGATGGTCATCAGCTTCCGGTGAAGCGGCACCGACGCGCGCTGCGAGTAGACATCGTAGCCGTTGCGCTCGATCACCCCCAGAATACGTCGGTAGTTGTGGCTCATCAGCGTGACGGTGAGGCGGCTGTCGCGGTCGAGCATGGGGATGCCGATATCGGCGCTGTCGTAGTAGCGATGGGCACGCTCGATCTGGAAGCGCATCATCCGGCAGAACCCATCGCAGACCCGCTTCTCGCCGATGTTCCGCTCGTCGAGTCCGAAGCGCTCCAGCTCCTGGCGGGGGATATAGATCCGGTTGTTCGCGAAATCCTCGTTGATATCGCGAAGGATGTTGGTGAGCTGCATGGCGATCCCCAGATCGACGGCATGCTGCAGCGCGCGCGCATCGCGGTAGCCGAAGATCTCGCTGGTCATCAATCCCACCACCGACGCGACCTTATAACAGTAGCCATACAGCTCGTCGAACGTATCGAACCGGACCGACGGACGGAGATCCGTCATCACCCCCTCGATCAGCTCGTCGGGAAGCGCCCGGCTGATATTGAACTGGCGGAGCGTATCCCCCCAGGCGAGCATCACCGGCGTGCGGAGGATCTCCCCGGCATAGACGCGGTCGAGATCGGCCTGCCACCGCGCTATCGTCCTGTCGATCGCCAGACGATCGACGCTCCCCCCGCCGAGGGCGATGTTCTCATCGACCAGGTCGTCGAGATAGCGGCAGAAGGCATAGACGGCATAGCAGGCGTTGCGCTTTCTTCTGGGAAGAAAGATCGAGGCGAAGTAGAAGGTCTTCGCGAACTTCAACGTCACCTTGCGACAATCTTTGTATGCCTCCGAAACGTTCCCGGGTGCTATCATACGTCTCTAGGGAGCAGTTATGGATCGACGGCGGAAGCGCCGCGCGATCATCGATGGTTTCTGTTTTCATCCTGCCGGGGGATCGCTCCGGCGCCGGGAGCCCCTCCTCCATCGCGTCGTTCGATCGGGGACCGATACACTCCTCCGGCCATCCGAATCCTGCTTAACAGCGGGTCCGGCGATTTGGTGCCCACCCCGGCCGAACTTTTTCGGCCGGGACGCTCCCACAACAGATATTCATTTCATGCGGACCCGCAAGCGCGGGTCCATCCGGACGATATATGGCAAAACAACGAGTACGATATATCTGCCAGTCATGCGGGGCCGTCTCGGCACGCTGGCTGGGACGCTGCCCGAGCTGCAACGCCTGGGAGAGCTATGTGGAGGAGACGACCGCAGCCCCCGCCCCGGCGAAGGCGCGCGGAGCCCGATCCACCACAACATCCGCCGAGATCCTCACGCTGAAGGACGTTGAGGTGAGCGAAGAGCCCCGGATCGTGACAGGGATCGGGGAGTTCGACCGCGTCCTCGGCGGAGGGATCATGGCCGGGTCGATCATCCTGGTGGGAGGTGATCCGGGAGTGGGGAAATCGACGCTGATGGCGCAGATGTGCGCCGGCCTCTCCGGCAGAAGCATCCTCTACGTGACCGGCGAGGAATCGCTCCGGCAGATCAAGCTCCGCGCCGAGCGTCTCGGCGTCGATAACCCGGAGCTGCGCCTGATGGCCGAAACGAACCTCGACCTGATCGTCTCGGCGATCCGCTCCCTCTCCCCCGATATCGCCATCGTCGATTCGATCCAGACGACCTACCACCCGGAGATCGAATCGGCCCCCGGATCGGTATCGCAGGTGCGCGAGTGCACCGCCGTGCTGATGCATCTGGCAAAGAGCACCGGCGTCTCGATCTTCGTGGTGGGCCACGTGACCAAGGAGGGGACCATCGCCGGACCGAAAGTTCTTGAGCATATGGTCGATACGGTGCTGCAGTTCGAGGGGGAGCGGACCCATCTGTACAGGATACTTCGCACCGCGAAGAACCGCTACGGCTCCACCAACGAGATCGGCGTCTTCGAGATGGTCGAGCAGGGGCTGGTGGAGGTGACCAATCCAAGCTCGGTGTTTCTGTCGGAGCGGAGCTACGGCGCAAGCGGATCGGTGGTGACGGCGACGCTCGAGGGAACCCGGCCGATCCTGGTGGAGGCGCAGGCGCTGGTGACCCCGAGCAGCTACGGCGTGCCGCAGCGCTCGGCCACCGGCTTCGATTACAAGCGCCTGCAGATGCTGCTGGCAGTGCTCGATAAACGCCTCGGGATGGGGCTCGGTCAGTTCGATGTGTTCGTCAATATCGCCGGCGGCGTGCGCGTGGATGATCCGGCGGTGGATCTGGCGGTGGCGGGCGCCATCGTCAGCAGCTTCCGCGATATCCCCGCCGATTCGCAGACGGTGGTGGTGGGAGAGATCGGCCTCGGCGGCGAGATCCGTACCGTTGCGCAGGTCGACCAGCGGATCGCCGAGGTGGCGAAGCTCGGGTTCAAGACGTTCGTCCTCCCGGAGACCAATCTGAAGAAGGGAGCGCACCGCCAGGGGATCGATCTGCGGGGGGTCGGCACGATCGGCGCCGGCATCGACGCGGTGCTGTAGCGGCGCACCGTGATCGACGCATATCCGGAGGCCCCGGCTGTAACCCGCAGCCGGGGCCTTCGTCGCATATGGGACGATTTCCCGGATATCAGTTCCAATGGCAAATGACTCTCAGACAGAACTATATTCTGTTAAATTCAATTATGACAGAATTTTATTCTGGATTTGATCATTCAAGCATACTATGTTTGTACAAAAAGGATAGAGACCAAATGCTCGACGGCATGGATCGGAAGATCATAGCGCTTGTACAGGAGAACGCCAGGATCTCGAACATCGAGATCGCACGGCAGATCGGAATGGCCCCATCGGCGACGCTGGAGCGCGTCAGAAAGCTCGAGGCGCAGGGGGTGATCAAGGGGTACAAGGCGCAGATCAATCCGAAGGCGGTGGGACTCGACCTGGTGGCGTTCATCCTGATACGCGCCAACGAAAGCGTCAACTCGATCTCGGTCGGCGAGATCCTCGCGCGCATTCCGGAGGTGCAGGAAGTGCATCACGTGGCCGGCGAGGACTGCTACCTGATGAAAGTTCGCACCGCCAATACCGAGGCGCTCGGTCGGCTGCTCCGGGAGGAGATCGGGTCGATCGAGGCGGTGACATCCACACGAAGCACGATCGTGCTGGAGACGATGAAGGAGACGACCGATGTGCCGGTCAATGATCCCACGGGAGACTAGACAATGGAAATCACCCACAGAGAGAGGGCTCCCCGCATCAGGGTGGCCGAAGCCGAGCCGAACAACGACACGATTCTTCTGATCGCGGGGAACACCCACCGGCTGATGCTGATGGGGCAGGCCACGCTCGCCATGCTCGACGGCGCCTGCTGGGCGACGATCGAGGGGGACCCGGCCGATTACACCCTCGGAGCCGGAGAATCCCACGTGCTGCGCGGCCACGGGATGGTGGTGATCGAATCGCTCACGCCATGCGCGCATCTTAAGGTGATCGGCGCGGACGACTGAGCCCACGCCACCTTCAGCGCGACCGAGCACTTCCCGGATATCCCGCCATCCGTCGACCTCTCCTCCCGGCGAGGGGCCTCGCGGGACGATATCCGTTCACAACCGGAGGCGCCGCACGGAGTTCATCCATCCTCGCTTCACGCCCGATGCGAGAGAGCATCATGATGACCCGGCGGCGCCACCGTATCGCCCGATGTTGTTCGATCTTCCATGACGAGTCGCGCGAAGGGATAACCATGAACACCTGGACACTGCTGCTGCTGCTGGCGACGATGTGGGCACCATCCTTTCTTCTGATCAAGATCGGACTCCATGATATTCCCCCGCTCACGCTCGCCGCAAGCCGGCTCGGGATCGCCGCGCTGATACTCTACGCCACACTGCGCGCCCGGGGACAGCGGCTCCCGCGTGGCTGGGATATGTGGCGACGCTTCCTGGTGATGGGGATCTTCGCCGCCGCACTTCCGTTCGCGATGATCAGCCTTGGGGAGACCCTTGCCAGCAGCAGTATCGCGGCGATCTTCAATGCCACCACCCCGATCGCCACCACCGTGCTGGCGCACTTCTTCATCAGCGACGAGCGACTGACGGGGCGCAGGATTCTCGGCGTGCTGCTGGGGTTCGCCGGCATCCTGACGATCTTTCTGCCGGGACTGCTCGGCATGCAGAGCGACGCGAGCATCTGGGGGATGGTCGCCTTCACGATAGCCGCGGTGAGTTACGGGATCGCGCCGGTCTATGCCCGGCGGAACCTCCGTGGCCTTGCCCCGCTGGTCGGCCCCACAACGCAGCTTGGGATCGGCTCGGCGCTGCTGCTGCCGTTCGCGCTGGGCACCGAATGGAACAGGATCGGGATGCCGGGGCTTCCGGCGCTTGCATCGCTTCTTGTACTGGCGGTGTTCGGAACGGCCATCGCCTACGTGATCTACTATAAACTGGTGGATCAGGCGAGCGCCACCTCCGTCTCGATCGTCACCTACTTTCTCCCGCCGGCGGGGGTGTTCCTCGGCATCGTCTTTCTGGATGAGCAACTCAGCTGGAATGCGATCGCGGGATGCATCCTGGTGCTGCTCGGCGTGATCGTCATCAACGATGTGGCCGGTACGCTGCGCCGCCGCTACCGCAAGACCCTCTATACGGCGACCGCCGACTAGCCCTCTTCCCCACCGGGTTTCCCCGGCCGTTACGCGACACAACTGATCGCCCGAGGCATGGTGAAACCGAACCGTCCGCTTATGCGGGCGGATGTATTCATGCGAACACCCTTATCCCTGCGGCCTGCCGATCGAGCCACGCATGGGAGAGTAGCCGAGTGCCCACACCGCCGGAAGCGAGCCGGGGGCTTCCCCTGCGGCAGACCGCTATCGTGACGGTAGCTCATTTTTCTTTATTTCCAACGGTTTTTGCCACTTTATCCTCTGATCAGCGATCTGTTTATCGATAATGCCGACGGGTGATCATCCGATCACTTTTTTCTTCCGGTAGCCACTTTTTTGCTTGCTCACACCCCGGCAAAGCCTTATGTTTATACCCAAAAGGTTCAGGGTATTAGGATAATTCATCATGCTCACACGACGGCAGAAAGAGATCCTCGACTACATCGCTTCCTTCCAGAAGCGGACGGGTCGCAGCCCTACAGGACCTGAGATCGCCAGCCATTTCCGATTCAACGATCCCTCCCCGGCGTATCAGCATCTGCGCCTGATGGAAAAGAAGGGCTATGTCGAGCTTAGCTCCGCCGGCCGAGGGCGGCCGATCGGCATCAGACTCACCGAGGTCGCCGAACGGCTCTTCTCCCCGTCGTGGTCGGTGCTCGGCTCGATCCCCGCAGGTCCGCTGACCGATATCGCCGGGACGACACAGCACATCCATAAGCTCGAGGATCTGATTCCCGATCTGCAGGCGGGGGATTTCTTTCTTCTGGTCAGCGGCGACTCGATGATCGAGGCGGGACTCCATCCGGGGCAGTATGTGATCATACGTCCGGGGGCCACGCCGGGCAACGGAGATATCTGCGCGGTCTGGGTGGAGGGGAAGGGGGGGACGCTCAAGAAAGTGTACTTCGAGGATGAGATGATCCATCTGGTGCCGGCCAACGGCGCCTACCGCCCGGAGGTCTATCCGGCCGATATCGTCCGCATCCAGGGGGTACTTGTCGTGGCGCTGTCGATCGAATCGTTCAGACGCCCGTCGATTCGTTAAGGCTTGGCTCGATTGAATGCGGGAGGGAAGGTTGCCGGCAACGCCATCAAACACCAGAGGGCGCGCCGGACGGGAATCAGGGAGAGTAAGGGGAGGCCCGCATCGTAGTATCGCTTGTATTCACCGCCACATCGATAGGAGTGCACCAGGGGGCGGGACTGTGATTCCCGCCCCCTTGTATTGGGATCGCGGAGCCTTCTCTACGGCAGCAGGAGGCTCCGCTCCGACTCGAACTCCATCTCCTTTCGGCTCACCGGATCGCGAAAGGCAAGCCGTCGCGCCAGAAGCTGCAGCGGATAGCGGAAATCGTAGGGGGCCTGCGGCCAGACCGTCGGGTAGAGCTGGTCGTTGACGATCGGCGCCCCCAGCGCGTTCAGATGGATTCTGAGCTGATGCTTCTTCCCCGTCGCGGGAAACAGCCGGAAGCTGGCGAGGTCACCGGCCCGCTCCTCGAGAACGATTCGCGTCGACGCGTTCGGCTCCCCGGGAGCGATCTCCATCCTGAACCACGGCTCCCCCGGCACAAGACGATCCTCGATCCTCCACTCCCTCCCTTCCAGCTCTCCGGCAACACGTCCCACGGCCCGATACTCCTTTGTGATCGCCCCCTCGGCGAACAGCCGGTGGTAGAGCGGCCGGGTGCCGGGATCGACGGCGAAGAGCACAAGTCCAGCGGTCTCCCTGTCGAGCCGGTGAACCGGGGTGAGATCATCGATCCCCGTCGAGCGCTTCAGCCTGAAGAGCAGGCACTCGTTGACGTAGGGACCGGATGGGACGACCGGCAGGAAATGGGGCTTGTCGGCGATGATGAAATGCTCCCCCCGGAACAGTACCCGCTCCTGAAACGGGATCGGCTCCTCCTCCTCCACCTGACGGAAATAGGTGACCTTGATCCCTGCCCGATAGGGGGTTTCGGTGGTTACCCCGCCGCCGCCGGCGATCGCCACATCTCCGGCATGCATCCGACGCTCCCACTGCTCACGCCCCACATGCGGAAAGCGCTCCAGCAGATATGCGAGGATCGTGGCCGGCGGCGGATCGATCGCCGGAAGGTAGATCGCCGATCGGCTCGGGGCTCGGCTCGGCTGGCTCTGATCGGTCGGAGTGTTCGATTCGGACATCGTGGAATATAGGGCTTCGCGGGGATCGCGATGCCATTGCCCCATGATAGCATTTGAGCTTAAATCTGTAAGACAGGAATGTTCAAACGACCAAAAAATTGAAGATTTCACCTTCAACCAGAAGGGCTATGGCTCGCACTTGTTACACAACTTTTGTTGTAGGCCAAGGTATATGATCCTATTTTTGCACATTGTTAACAAGTTCTCCACATCATTATTCGTCTTTCTATCAGTTCCTATTCTCAGTTCGGCATTGTTATTGGTGGTAGCTAGCTGTGCGAGCTTGTTATAGAATCCCGTCTTAGATGAAATGGGAGATCATGTGCAAACAAGAGCGCTATGCATAGCGACTAACTCCTACCCAAGCTGATTACCTATAGGGTACTATACCGAGTATGTATCGAGCTGTACTACATACTAAGATTGGCAACTTACTTGCGTATATCGCTCAAGAAGTGCCAAATCTAGCTCTTACTAAGGCACTTAAGCTCCTATATCTTATAGATGAGGCTTCTGTGCGTGAGATAGGTTCCCCGATAACATGGCTTGACCACAAGGTATGGAAATTGGGGCCTGTGGCGGTTGAGGTATATCGGGAGATTCGATTTGGCGAGAAAACCACTATTGGGGAAAAGACGTTTTCTCTTGCAGACTTCATAGTATGGGATGTACATCAGAACCCCCGCTATAAAGATGGAGTTGAGGTCTCTATTCGTCCCAAGCCAGAGGTGAAGCCCAACTTAATGGAGTTCTCTGAATTCGAGGAAGAGCTAATCAGAGGAATTGTAGAGACATATCGGCACACCTCTGCTGTGAAACTGGTTGAGCAATTACACCAAAAGGATACTCTATGGCATCGCAAAGTCACAGAACTAGAACTTGAGCGGGCATTTGAGTTTCGCAGCACCTCTGCCGTTTCTATTGATTTCAACGATCTGATTAAGGATAATGATGGTAAGATGTTGGCTGGACAGGCCGCATACGAATCTCTTGAATTTGAATCAATGCTAACAGTATGAATTCAAGTGCAGATCCATTTTGCCCTGGGGCCGTATTGAGGATCAATCAGTTTGACTTTGAGGATGGTGGGCAAAGCCGTGATAAATACTTGATTGGCCTTTGCGCAAATAGCAACGAATTATTCTACATCTATTCGCTGACCACATCACAGAACTCCCGCAACCTGACGCCCAATGGCTCAGGATGCAATGTTGAGCAAGGCATACCCTATTGGTACTTCGCGCCTCGGGATCATTTGGATGCACAAGGATTCTTCTTTGACCTTCCAACCTATATTTTCTTTCCCAACAACGTTAGGAAGCATTCCTTTGCAGAACTGAGCCGAATGGGAACACAAGGTTCCCCATTTGGAGTAGTGAAATTAGCTCAGCTCGATGACAAGACTTTAAAGCGACTATTGAAATGCGTTTTGAAGGCCAAGAAGTTCATTCCGCGCACTTTGTTGCCAGACTTAGAAGCAACTAGAGAGTTAATTTCAATGGATGATTTTGAGTAATTATCGCAATTTCTTCTCATAGCGTTAGTAGTGCGCTAGCCTCCACATTCTCCGCCTCATTACATTATACTATTTCTAGCACTGGGGTTACTATCAGTGTCTTGTGGCAATGAGTTAAGATGTGCCCCTTCTCGGACTACCCCACACTGCCATACGCATGGCGCACGCATCGTAACCAAAGAGGATCACGACTCTTTATCTATTCCAGATTTTTCCTAAACCTGAGGAAGCTCGCCGCGAAGATCACCACCCCGAAGGCGAAGAGCGCCAGAAGCTGCGGCCAGAGATCCTCCAGGCCGATCCCCTTCAGAAATATCCCCCGGACGATCACCAGATAATAGCGCAGCGGCACCAGATAGGTGATGGGCTGGATCCAGGCCGGCATGTTCTCGATCGGGAAGGAGAAGCCGGAGAGGAACAGAAACGGCGGCAGCACGAAGAAGGTCGTGGTAAAGCTCGCCTGCTGCTGGGTTCTGGAGATCGTCGAGATGAAGAGGCCGAGGCCGAGAACGGTGAGCAGGAACACCAGCGTCAGCAGAAAGAACAGGAGCAGGTTTCCCCGGACGGTGATACCGAACACGAGCGCCGAGACGATCAGCAGATTGACCAGCGTGATGCTGGCGGTCACCACGAACGGGGCAAGCTTCCCGATGATAAGCTGGTACGGCTTGATCGGGCTGACCACGAGCTGCTCGAGCGTCCCGACCTCCCGCTCCTTGACGATCGAGGTGGAGCTGGCGATCACGGTAGTGATCAGCAGCAGCAGACCGAACATGCCGGGGATGAAGAAGCGGCGGCTCTTCAGATCGGGGTTGTACCAGACGCGCGTCTGGACGTCGATCCGCGCCACGGCGGGGATGGGGGTCCCCTGGCGCACCTTCATCAGGATGTTCCGCGAGTAGGCGGCCATGATCCCCCCGGCATAGCCGGAGGCGATGCTCGCGGTGTTGCCGTCGGAGCCATCGACAAGCCCCTGCACGGCGACCGTCCGCCGCTCCAGAATCCTCGCGCCGAACTCCGGCGGCAGCACGACCACGATCTTCGCATCCCCGTTCTGCAGCACGCTGTCGGCCTGGTCGTACCGGTCGAGATAGCGGACCACCGTGAAGTACTCCGAGTTGGTAAAGCTCCTCACCAGCGCCCGGCTCTCGGCCGAGCGATCGAAGTCGAGCACCGCCATGGTGATGTTCCGCACATCGAGGTTGGCGGCCATGCCGAAGAGGATCAACTGAAGAACCGGGGCGATCAGCGTCAGGCTCCGCAGCTGCGTCGAGGAGAGGATCTCCAGGAACTGTTTTTTTACGAGCGCAAGGATCGCCTGCATGGGATTGCATGAAGAGAATGAATTGCCGGGACGCCATATGGAGGCCCGTCCCCGCCGGATGACGCGCTACACCGTCTTCTTCAGCCGCCGGATCGCCATGGTCATCGTCAGCAGCGCGAAGATCACGATCGCGACGAACGAGGGCCAGTATGCCGTCACCGGCGAGCCCTTCAGCAGAATACTCCGGAGAACCGTCAGCAGATACTTCGCCGGGACGATCGTCGTGATCCACTGCAGCACGATCGGCATATTCTCGATCGGAAAGATGAAGCCGGAGAGGAGCTGCGTGGGGAGCACCGTCGCGAACGTCGCCAGAAAGAATGCGCTCTCCTGGGTCTGCGCCACCGTCGATATCGCCAGCCCCATCCCGAGCCCGCCGACGATGAAGAAGAGGAGCGAGGCGGCGAGCATCACCATGCTCCCCCGCACCGGGATATCGAACAGAAGCCATCCACTCAGAATGATCAGCGCCGCGAGCATGCAGGCGATCAGGAAGTAGGGGATGGTCTTGCCGATCATGAACTCGCCGCTGCTCACCGGCGATACCATCATCTGCTCGATCGTCCCGCGCTCCTTCTCCCGCACCACCGACAGCGCCGTCGAGATCACCGTGGTGATGATCATCACATAGCCCATCAGACCGGGGACCAGATACTTCGAGCTCTTCAGCTCCGGGTTGAACCAGAGACGGGGGCGATAATCGATCGGGACGTAGCCGCCGATCCCCGCCCTGGCGAGCGCCTCGATCTGGATGGCGTTCGAGTAGTCCTGCGCGAACAGGGTCACGTAGCTCGCCGCGGTGGTCGCCACGTTCGAGTTCCCCCCGTTGATCAGCGCCTGGACGGCCGCGGTCTCCCCGGCGAGGATGCGTCTCGAGAAGTCGACTGGGATCACCAGCACCACGTCGGCGCTCCCCAGCTCGATCAGCCGCTGCGCGTCGGCGGTGGTCGGGACCCGCGCGGCAAGATCGAAATACTCCGAGTGAAGGAACGATCCGATGAACTTCTCCGACTCGATGGTACGATCCTGATCCACCACCGCGAGCTGGATATGCTTCACGTCGAAGCTGAGGGCGAAGCCGAACAGAAGGATCGTGAAGGCCGGGACGAACAGCAGCAGCCCGAGCGAGCGCTTATCGCGCCAGACCTGATAGAACTCCTTCCGGGCGATGGCGAAGATTCTCTCGATCATGCTCCCCCCTTCTCCTGTTCGATCAGATGGATGAAGATATCCTCGAGCGATGGCTCGATCCGCTCCACGCGGGCCACGGCGATCCCGTGACGCCCCAGCAGATCCCGGATGTTCCGCTCGCCGAGCGCAGGATCGGGGACGCTGACATGGATGGCGTTGCCGAAGATGGAGGTTTCCTGGAGCCATCCCGTCTCCCGGCCGAGCAGCGCCAGGGCATCGGCGGGACTGGAGGAATCGACCTCGAGGATCGCGCTGGTCATATACGCGGTCTTCAGCTCCTTCGGCGATCCGTAGGCGATCAGCTTGCCGAAGTAGAGAAAGCCGATGTTGTTGCAGTGCTCCGCCTCGTCGAGAAAATGCGTCGTGACGAAGACGGTGATCCCCTGTTCGGAGAGATCGTAGATCAGATCCCAGAAGTTCCTCCGGCTGATCGGGTCGACGCCCCCGGTCGGCTCGTCGAGAAAAACGATGCGGGGCTCGTGGAGGATCGCGGCGCCAAGGGCAAGGCGCTGGCGAAGCCCCCCCGGCAGCTCGCGCGGCTTCCGTTGCTCGAGCCCGCCCAGCTTCGCCACTTCGATCACATGCCGCTTCCGGGCAGCGATCTTCCCGCGCGGTATCCGGTAGATCCCGGCGAAGAAGTCGAGGTTCTGCTCGATGGTCAGATCCTCGTACAGAGTGAACTTCTGCGACATATAGCCGATCCGCTGCTTGACCGCATCGGGGTCGCGGGCGATATCGAACCCCGCCACGCGGGCGCTCCCGGAGCTCGGATCGAGCAGACCGCAGAGCATTCTGATCACCGTCGACTTGCCGGAGCCGTTCGGCCCAAGAAAGCCGAAGATCTCCCCCTCCTTCACCGCGAAGCTCACATCCTCCACCGCCGTGAAGCCGCCGAAGCGCTTCGTCAGGTTCGCCACCTCGATCGAGTCGTTCATGCTCATCGCTCCTCCTCCAGCATATCGCTCCCCTCCCCCTTCCGGATCAGGCTGATGAAGACATTCTCCAGCGACGGGCTCTTCGAGCGGATGGCGGCCAGGGCGATGCCGTTGTCGGCGAACTTTCGCCTGATCAGGTCGATGGCCCCCTCGGCCTCCCCCCGGGTGAAGACGAAATCGAGCCGCTCGCCGAACATCTGCACATCGTCGAAGCGCTCGCGCATCTCCGGATCGCTTCCGGCAAGACGGAGCGCATCGCGCACCGGGGAACAGATCGCCTCGATCACCCCCTGGCCGAGCATGGTGTGGATCGCCGCCGGCGTATCGCGCGCCAGCACCCGTCCCTTGTCCAGGAGCGCCACATGGGTACAGCGCTCCGCCTCGTCGAGATAGGGGGTGCTCAGCACGATCGTCGTCCCGTTCTTCATCAGCTCGGCCAGCAGCTTCCAGAAGTCGCGGCGTGTGACCGGATCGACGCCGGTGGTGGGCTCGTCGAGGAAGATGATCTCCGGGGTGTGGATCAGCGTGCATGCCAGGGCGAGCTTCTGCTTCATGCCGCCGGAGAGCTTCTCGGCCAGGCGGGCACGGAACGGGGCGAGCCGGGTGAACTCCAGCAGCTCCTCGCGCCGCCGCCGGAAATCCTTCACGCCGTTGATCCTGGCGAAGAACTCGATGTTCTCGTCGATCGAAAGGTCGCTGTAGAGGGAGAACTTCTGCGACAGATAGCCGATCCGCTTTTTGATCCCCTCGGCCTGGCGCACCACATCGAGCCCGAGAAGGCTGGCGCTTCCGGCATCGGGACGGAGGATGCCGCAGAGCATCCTGATGATGGTGGTCTTTCCGGCGCCGTCGGGCCCGACCAGCGCAAACATCTCCCCCCGCTCCACCTCCAGCGAGACGCCGTTGACGGCATGGGTGGAGCCGAAGGACTTCACAAGCCCTTCGATAACGATCGCCCGGGATGTGCGATCGGCGGGTTGATCGTCCCGGCTCATCGGGGGCTCGCCGATAGAGTATCGCCGAGCAGCCGGGCGTCGGCGGTGATGCCCGACTTCAGCTCGCCGCTGGCGTTCGGCACCTCGATCTGCACCTCGAAGACCAGCTTGACGCGATCGTCCTTGGTCTGCACGTTCTTCGGCGTGAACTCGGCGGTCGGGGAGATATAGGTCACATGGCCGAGATAGCGCTTCTCCCTGAACGTGTCGATCATCAGCTCGGCCGGCTGCCCGAGCTTCACCCTGCCGAGCTCATCCTCCGGGATGTAGATCTTCAGCTTCACCATATCGGTCCGGGAGATGGTGACGACCCCGGCGCCGACGGTGACGAACTCCCCCTCCTCGATCCCCTTCCGGGTGACGATCCCGTCGATCGGAGCCAGGATGGCGCAGTCGGCGATCTTCTTCTCGGTGGCCGCAAGCTGCGCCCGTGCCTGTTCCAGACGCGCCTGGGCCGCGGCGATATCCTCGCTGCGGGAGCCGCGCCGCAGCTTCTGCGAGCCTATCCGGGCCGCGTTGTACTGGCGGAGCGCCACCTCGTAGCGGGTCTTCATATTCTCGAAATCCTTCTGCGAGATGCTCCCGACCTTCAGCAGATCGGCATACCGGCGGCGGTCATCCTCGGCGTTGTCGAGGTTCGCCTTGGCCTGCTGTACCGATTCATCCGACTGCGCAATATCCTCGACCCGGGAGCCGTTGCGCACCAGATCATACTGCGCCTGGGCCACATCGATCGCCGCCCGGAGCTGCTCGGCCTGCAGCCGGAGATCGGCGTCATCGACCACCGCGATCGTATCGCCGACCCTGAGGTCCTTCCCCTCGCGCGCAATCATCCGGAGGATGTTCCCCGATGCGCGGGCGCTGACCGTCACATCGGTGGTCTCGATGATTCCCGACGCGGTCAGCGGATCGTTCTCATCCCTCGATGAGCACCCCGACAGTGCTATCCCGGCGGCGAGCGCAAGGACCGGGGTCCAGGCCCGGCGGAGCGTGATGATCTTCTTCATATGATGAGCGGATTGGATTGCATGCTATCGCGATCCCCCGGCATCGGCCGGCGCGGGGGCGATGGTGTGGGCGGCACGCGCCTCGTCGGTCAGAATGCCGGTGAGCATGACGGTAATGAACGACTCGAACACCGCCGAGGCGGAGAAGGGAACCTCGGCGAGAACCTCCGGGGTGATGACATTCTGTACGATGGCGAAGAACATCATCATGAAGATTTCCGGCTCCACATCCTTGCGAAGCTCTCCCCGCTCGCTCCCCTCCCTGATCAGCCTTGTCATCATAAGGAGGATGCGCTCCCGGCGGAACGCCTCGATCTCCGCCCAGAGCTCGGGCGCCTTCTTCCTGATATCATCGAAATAGGGGCGCCGGACGCGCGCCATCCTCATCCCGACCGCCCCCAGTATCCCCCTGAACTTCTCCATGAAGCCGAGACCGGGGTCCGAGACGAATCCATCGATGGCGGCGACGATCTCATCGCGCATCAGATAGAGGCTCTCCCGCAGGATCTGCTCCTTGCTGTCGAAATGCTGGTAGAGCGTCTTCTTGCTGATCCCGAGCATCGCCGCAAGATCGTCGGTGGTCACCTTTGAAAAGCCATGGGCGAAGAACTCCTCCTGCGCTCTGCGAAGGATCTGAAGTCTGAGGGGATTCGTGTCGGTCGTCGGGGGGGATGCCATCGGTGCTCTGCTGCGTTGCGCTTCCAGGTTGCACACCATGGAAACTATTTTTGTTTTTTCAGTTTCCAATGTACGAAAAGTTTCCCGTGGCGCAAGCAGGATCGCGCTCAGGCAGGAAGCTCACGCACTCAATAACTATCAGTGAACTATTAGTTTCTGAGAAACTGATAGTTCGGTTATTCTGTGCTAGAGTTACGATAGTTGCTGTATGAAAAGCGCTCTTGGATAACTATCATCGAACTATTAGTTTCTGGAAAACTAATAGTTCAGTTACTTCAGTGGAAGATAGAGGAGCTTCATAGGTAGCCTCCTCGCAATTAATTCTCCTCTGTGCTGTATCAAGGAGCCTCGTATGAAGATTCCACGCAAGCCACCATCTCTTGTTGATATCCTTAACCTGCAGCCAGCTAACGCCAAGGGAGCAACGGACAAGGATAAGGCAGTTGATGTCCTTACCTCCCAAATCGATAGACTAACCGTCATCTATCAAGCTCGCATCGGTGCAGAGCAGAACGGGACCTACCGCCATTGGGACATCCTCCGCCATCTCCCTCCTCCTGAAGGGCTTACCGTGGAAGAGTGGTGGGCCGGGATCAAGATGGCCCGCCAGCCCAGCTTCAAGAAGCTTCCGCTGAGAGCAACCGATGGCTCGTACTTCCAATACGTAAGCACCGACTCGATGCAGAAGATGCTGCATGAGATCGACAAGAATGCAACCGGGGTGATCCAAGGCAATTCACTGGTCACAAGCCCGCAGACACGGGATTCATACATCTTCAAGACATTGCTGGAGGAGTCGATCACCTCGAGCCAGTTGGAGGGGGCCTCAACGACGCACGAAGTCGCCAAGGATATGATCCGCTCGGGACGAAAGCCACGGGATCACAGCGAGCGGATGATCTACAACAACTATGAGGCGATGAGGTTCATCCGGGATGCAAAGGATGAGGCTCTTACCCCAACTCTACTGTTTGCGCTCCACTCGATCCTCACGAAGGACACATTGAACGATGGCGATGCTGCAGGAAGGATCAGAAGCGATCACGAGACTGTGATAGTCGAGGATGCAATGGGGAATACCCTACATATTCCCCCGCCCGCGAGTGAGCTGTCGGTACGCATACAAGCCATGTGCGACTTCGCGAACGGTGGCGATATCGGTGGATTCATCCACCCCGTTGTGCGATCCATCTTCCTGCATTTCTGGCTTGCGTACGACCATCCCTTCGTCGACGGCAATGGACGCACCGCACGCGCCCTCTTCTATTGGGCGATGGCACGTCAGGGCTACTGGCTCTGCGAGTTTATCTCGATCTCCCGCATCATCAAGAAAGCGCAGGCGAAGTATGGTGAGTCGTTCCTCTATACCGAGACCGACGACAACGACGCGACATACTTTATTCTCAGCCAGTTGCGTGTGATCATCAAAGCCATCAAAGAGCTCCATACGTATCTGCATCGGAAGCAGGAGGAGCTCTATCATACCAACCAGATCCTGCAGAAAGCGGCATGGCTCAGCACCATGCTAAACCACAGGCAGGTCGCCGTCATTAATCATGCTCTTAAGAATCCCTATTACGCATATTCCGTAGAGTCACATCGTACAACCCACGGCATCAGCTACGCGACCGCACGGAAGGATCTCCTCGAACTGGAAGAATACGGGCTTTTGGAGATGAGCAAACGAGGTCGCGCGTTCATCTTCTCATCTCCTCCCGATCTACAGGATCGCATCGAGAAGATCTCCAACAGGCTCCACAAAGAATGATCGCTGATGATCTACGCCAGCCTTTCTATCCAGGGATGGCCGGGGTGGAGTCGGCTCAGCATTCCCCGCAGCCAGGCCCGCGCCGGCGGGTCCATATGGGGCACGGCGGAGATGAAATCGGCCTCATCCTTCTCCCGGCGGGCTTTCGCCTTGTAGAGCAGCACCCCCTCCGGCCTGAGATAGGGGACGCCATCGGCCGATACGGCCACCATCTCCGGGCGGGGGACGCTGATCGTCGGGTCGCGGCGGTAGACCCAGGTCGCCGCGTCCCCCGGCTCGAGGAAGATATCCACCCGCCATGCGCCTGCCTCCTCGTCGAGGACCCAGTTCTGGTGGATCTGAGGCGCGGGCTCTGCGCCGGGGTCCAGGGGCCGCCCCTCGCCATCCCCCACGGCGAAGATCCTGAAGCCGGAGAGCGCCTCCCGCAACAGCGGAAAGTACTGACGCGGAACGGCGATCTCCAGATCGTCATGCTCGCGCAGGTGCGCTCCGCGCCACAGATCGAGCGCCCAGCCGCCGACCACGCACCAGGGCGCCGCCACATCCGCCAGACGCAGGGCCACCTCCTCCGGTCGCCACGGGCGCCATGCATCGATGCCCGGCCCTTCCCATATCGCCATAGATCCATCTCCTGTGTTCGTTTTTTTCGGCCACCCGCCGAAGCGCGAATCTACGCAGAGCAGCGATCCGGGACACCGCATATCGCGCGCATGCGGACACCGGACAATCGAGCGCTGATTCACCGGACCGAAGTTCAACTCCGGCCAACCATTCCGGCACACTGAGACACCCGCTGGACAACCCGCGGCGGACCGCGAAGTTCCGGGCAATGGCCGGGGCGAGGCAACGCCGGCGCGGGTTGCGCGTGGAAGCATTGTTACAGGTTATACGCCGAACGTCGGACGTACGGCATAACTCACGATCTTTGTCGGATTGGGCCGGTGGGCCCGCGATCCCTGACCAACCCCTTGTATCAAGCAGGATAACCGATGACCGATCTTCAGCAGCGCATCGAGCAACTCTACGCTCTTCCGGCGGCCGAGCTTCCGCTGGCCGAGGCAACGCTTGCATTCACCGAACTGAAAGAGGCGCTCAACGCCGGCCGGGCCCGCTCGGCCGAACCCGATGGTGACGGAGGATGGCGCGTCAACGGCTGGGTGAAGCAGGGCATCCTCGTCGGATTCCGCGCGGGAAAGCTCGCCGATGTCTCCACCGGCGGATTCTCCTTCTTCGACAAGGAGAACCTCCCGATGCGGCGCCTTCAGGCGAGCGACAACGTGAGGCTCGTCCCCGGCGGCTCCGCCATCCGCGACGGCGCCTATGTGGCCCCGGGCGTTATCTGCATGCCCCCGATGTATATCAACATCGGCTCGTACGTCGATGAGGGGAGCATGGTCGATTCGCACGCGCTGGTCGGCACCTGCGCGCAGATCGGCAAGCGCGTGCACCTCAGCGCCGCCGCCCAGATCGGCGGGGTGCTCGAGCCGGTCGGCGCAAGCCCGGTGATCGTCGAGGACGACGTGATGGTCGGGGGCAACTGCGGGATCTACGAGGGAACGGTGGTCCGCCGCCGCGCCGTGCTCGCCGCCGGGGTGGTGCTCACCGCCTCGTCGCGCGTCTATGATATCGTCAACGGAGTGACAATCGCGGCGGCCGGGGGACGTCCGTTAGAAATCCCCGAGGGTGCCGTGGTGATCAACGGCGCGCGGAAGCTCTCCGGGGCCTTCGCCGAGGAGCATGGCCTGTCGCTGGCGGCGCCGATCATCGTCAAGTACCGCGACGACCGCACCGACGCCAAGACGGCGCTCGAAAGCGCGCTCCGCTGAGAGATGCTCCCCGGAGCACCCCGGCTACGCTCATCTTGCCCTTTCGTTCGTCATTACCGAACTTTGCGGCTCCTCTCCAGGAGCGCCCGGCACACGCGCGGACCGCGCCATACCGTATTTATGAACAGCTACTCCCGATACTATTGATGGAACAGAGCAATTACTCCCCTGATCATGACGATTCGCAGCCACGTGGCGTCCGCCGGTCCTATCTCCGCTCGGCGATCGGAGTCGGGGCGATCGTCTTCGTGTTCGCTCTTGTGGCTATCTCCCTGTACGCCATCGAGATAGCGAGCGCGCTTCCATCGCTCGAGGATCTGGAGAACCCGCGCGCCGATCTCTCGACGCGCATCCTCACCGCCGATGGTCTTCCGCTCGACCAGTTCTTCGTCCACAACCGTACTTATATCCGGTACGACTCGATCCCCAAAAGCTTCACCAAGGCGCTGATCGCGACCGAGGATCAGAAGTTCTACGACCATTGGGGAGTGAACCTGGAGCGGATCCTGAAGGCGGTCGTCAAGAACGTGATGTCGATGAATCTCTCCAAGGAGGGGGCCAGCACCATCACGCAGCAGCTCGCGCGCAACCTCTACCTGTCGCAGGAGGTGACCGTCAGCCGAAAGCTGCGGGAGCAGCTCACGGCAGTCCAGATCGAGCGGACCTATACCAAGAACGAGATCATCGAGATGTACGCCAACACCGTCTACTTCGGTCACGGCGCGTACGGCATCCAGGTGGCGAGCGAGATCTACTTCGGCAAGCGTCCGATCGACCTCACCGTCGACGAGAGCGCCTATCTGATCGGCGTGCTGAAGGCCCCCGAGAACTACGATGCCGACCAGCATTACGACCGCGCCATCGAGCGGCGCAACACCGTGCTGGCGCTGATGACGCAGGTGGGCTATCTCAGCGGCAAGGAGTATTCCGAGTATACCGAGAAGCCGATCACGTTCGTAAAGCTGAAGAAGGAGGTGGGGATCGCCTCGCACTTCGTCGAGGCGGTGCGCCTGAGCCTGGCGAAGGAGCCGAAGCTGCAGGGATACAACCTCTACCGCGATGGGCTGGTGATCTATACCACGCTCGACAGCCGCGTGCAGAAGTACGCCAACGAGGCGGTGCAGGAGCACCTGAACGAGTTCCAGCCGATGTTCAGCAAGACCTGGTCGTGGCGCGGAAAGGAGGCGCTGCTGAAGTCGATCGTCAGCCGCGCGGCGCGCGAGACCGATGCATACAAGTCGGCGCTCACCGAGGAGGAGAAGGTCAAGGTGGTCAAGAATCTGACACAGCGCCCGGAGTTCATCGACTCGGTGAAGAACGAGGCCACGCAGATCGAGACAGGCTTCGTGGTGATCGAGCCCCAGACCGGGTATGTTCGCGCGATGGTCGGCGGCAGCGATATCACCTCGGGACGCGGACTGAACCATGTCACGCAGATCCGCCGCCAGCCCGGCTCGTCGTTCAAGCCGTTCGTCTATGCCTCGGCGATGGAGGAGGGGATGAACCCCGGCTCGGGGATCTCGGCAGCATCGTTCGTCTACCATATACCCGGCGGCGGCACCTGGATTCCGAAGGGGAGCGGCGGCGGCGTGGTCTCGCTGCGCAGCGCGCTGAAGTTCTCGATCAACACCGTGGCGGCACGTCTGATCTGCGAGAAGACCACCCCGGCCAAGGTGATAAAGCTCGCCAAGGATATGGGGATAAAATCTCCGATCCCCGAGTTCCCGTCAATCGCCCTCGGCACGGCCGAGGTGACGCCGATGGAGCTGACCGCAGCCTACGGCACCTTCCCGAACGACGGCATCTTCGTCGAGCCGACCTTCATCCTGAAAGTCGAGGATCGATGGGGCCATGTGATCTATCAGTCGAAGCCGGTGATGCATGAATCGCTCTCGCCGAAGATCGCCAGCCAGATGGTCTCGATGATGCGCGGCGTCGTCGATGGCGGCACGGCAAGCTCGATCCGCCACTGGTTCAACTATCCGGCCGCGGGCAAGACCGGCACCACGCAGGACTTCGCCGATGCATGGTTCGTCGGTTATACCCCCGAGCTTGTGGCGGGCGTCTGGGTGGGCTTCGACGACCATCGCATCAAGTTCACCGGCTGGTATGGTCAGGGCGGCAAGGCCGCCGCGCCGATCTGGGGACGCTTTATGGCGAAGGTCTACAAGGATGACCGCCTCCCGTACGACGAGCGCGAGTTCCCCGGCGAGCCGTCGAAATCGTACGACAGGCTCCCCTACAACTACGATCGCGAGCCGCTGGAGAACAGCAGCGTGCCGACCGACGTGATAGGAACCGCATCGGGTGATAACGACGACGCCGGAGGAGGGGCCGATCCGCTCATCGGCGACGACAAGAAGGATGTGCTGACCGCACCGTCGGGGGATAAGACGTTCGAGGGGGCGAAGAAGGAATAAACGACAGGTGTGGCGGAGTTGAGTTCCGCCACAGCACGACCATCGCGGATAGAAGGCGGCCTTCCGGAACTATTTCCGGAAGGCCGCCCTGCGTTGAGACGGCTGTACCGCGAATGGTTATGCCGGAGTTGAGCTCCGGCATAACGGGACGGGCCCGGGAAGCTCTCAGCTCGCCGGGCCCGCTCGGTTATTCACCTGCCGTGCGACAACGCGTTATGCGGTGCGCATCAGGCTGTGATCCTGCTCGACGCTGGCGATCAGCTCGCGCCACTCCAGCAGCTCCGGCACGCCCGGCTTCCGCTTGCCGAAGAACATCGCGATCACCTCGCCGGAGGCATCGAACACCTCCAGCGCCGTGACGACGCCGTCGTTGGTCGGCTTCCGCACGATCCATGCCGAGGCGATGCCATCCTCGCGCAGATGGAGGTTGAAGCGCTTATCGAGCACGTTGATCCAGGGGTCCATCGCGACGATCCGCTCGACGGGGCCGGTGTGGATCTGGATCACGCCGCGGCTCCCGACGAAGACCATGATCGACAGGTTCGACTTCGATGCATCGGTGAGGACGCGGCGGAGCGAGGCGGCATCCACCTCGACGGCAAGATCGGCCGGAGCGTTGCGGAGCGCCTGAACACGGCCTGCCTTGAACTTCCTCAGCAGGCCGAAGAACTGATGGGTGTCCTCCAGCGCACGCCATCCGGCGTAGAGCCCTTCGAAGTCGATCTCCTCGTCGGGGGTCGGCGCGGGGGCCGGCGCCAGGGGCGACACCGCCACGATCTGGCTCTGCTCTGCCGCGCGGAAGCGCTCGACAAAGCGCTTGTACGCCTCGAGGTTTCCATCGCTCTGCAGATAGACCTTATGGACGGCGGTGCCATCGCTGTCGAAGAAGTGGAGCGAGTAGCGCGGCTCCCCCTTGATCGAGTCCTCGACGGCGAACCCGAAATGCCAGTGGGTCATGAACAGGCGAAGATCGATCTCCTCGTCGAGAACGAGCCCCATTCCTCCCTCGATACTGACGTTCCGGTAGGCTCCTTTCCGCTCATGCACCGCATACTCGTTCCGCGTGAGCGCCATGATCTGCCCGAGCTCCGGGAGCATCTTCAGCATCTCGGCGAAATCCCCTTCCAGACGGGTGACCGTCGTGCCGACGTTGGTGGCAAGCAGCTCGGCCTCGCTGACACCAAGACGCGCAGCGGCGTCACGGATGCGGAGCGTCGGCGCCTCCTCGCGAAGCTGATGCCATGCGGCGCCCAGCTCGGCCGGATCATTCAATGTGTTCTGGTTCATGATATGCTCTGATAATTGATATGATGATTGGATTGTTCATGCTCGGCGCCCGGAAGCGGGCCTCCTGTCCCTGATATCACTACCGGAACGTTGCGATGCGGATGTTCGATGATCACGACATCCACACCGAATGCTGTCATGATGATTGATGGGGTAAGAACCTCGCGCGGCGCGCCGCACGTTATGATCCGCCCGTCGAGCAGGATCGCCACGCGGTCGGCGTAGCAGGCGGCGAGGTTCAGGTCATGGAGGATCGCGACGACGCCACAGCCATCGTCGGCCATGGTGCGCGCGACCTCGAGCGTGCTGTGCTGATGCGCCAGATCGAGACTGGAGGTGGGCTCGTCGAGGAAAAGATAGCGCTCACCGCTGGCCTCCTCGCCGAGAATCTGCGACAGCACCCGCGCAAGCTGCACCCGCTGGCGCTCGCCGCCGGAGAGCGTGGTATACAGACGCTCCCGCAGATGCGCAACGCCGCTGCGCTCCATCGCATCCGCGGCGATAGCGCGGTCGCGGCGGCTGATGACGCCATCGTTGAACGGAAGGCGCCCCAGAAGCACCACATCGCTGACGCTGAATGGGAAGGCGAGCGTCGAGTGCTGCGGAAGGATGGCGCGGCAGCGTGCGCGCTCGGCCATCGACATCCGCTGCACATCCCGCCCGCCGATCGTCACCGATCCCCCGGTAGGAGTCAGATCGCCCGAGAGAGCGCCGAGGAAGGTTGACTTGCCGGCCCCGTTGGGGCCCACAATTGCCACCACCTCCCCCGGGCGCACCTCGATTGAGATATCGTGTAGGACCGTTCGAATGCCCCGCTCTACACGTACCGATTGCGCTCGTATCATAATCCACCTCCATCGGAATAACGCCTGCTCAGCATCCAGAGAAACAGCGGCGCGCCGATCATCGCAGTGACGACGCCGATCGGCAGCTCGGCGGGGGAGACGACCGTGCGTGCTATCAGATCCCCCAGCACCAGCAGAAGAGCCCCCAGCAGACCTGAGCCGGCCAGAAGCGTGCGATGCGATGCCCCGGTGAACAGCCGCACCACATGCGGTGCGGCAAGCCCCACGAAGCCGATGATGCCACAGGCCGCAACCGAGGCCCCCACCGCCAGCGCGGTCAGCGCAACGATCGCGCGGCGAAGGAACGCCACATCGACCCCGAGATGCCCCGCCTCCGATTCGCCGAGCAGCACGGCGTCGAGCCGGACCGCGAAGCGCGGAAGCACCACAATGGCAAGGCCGATCAGCGGGGCGATAAGCCCGAGCGAGCTCCATGTAGCGCTGGCGAGCGACCCCATGCTCCAGAACGTAATGGTGCGGAGCTGCGCGTCGGACGCGATATACAGCACCAGCGCCGTGCCGGCCCCGGCAAGGGCGTTGACGGCGATGCCGGCAAGCAGCATCGTTCCAACACGCGCCGGACCTCTCCCCGACGCGGCGCGGTAGACGATGGCCGAGGCCACAAGCCCGCCGACGAACGCCACCACCGGGACGATATACTCGCTCGGAATGAACGCGGGGACGAAGGCTCCGCCCCAGATGATGGCAATGCTCGCCCCGAGCGCCGCGCCGCTGGATGTTCCCACCAGCGCAGGATCGGCGAGCGGATTACGCAGGATCGCCTGCATCGCCGCGCCGCTCATCCCGAGCCCCGCCCCGACGAGGACGCCGAGGAGGATGCGCGGAAGCCTGATCGCCAGCAGCACATGCTCCTGCCGCGCATCGAATCCCACCGACATGACGATGCCGATGCGACGCGCAACGATCGCGATGATCTGCAGCGGCTCGATGGTGACCGGGCCAAGCCCGGCCGCCATGATAAGCGCGACGATCAGACTCACGACCAGCACGCCGAGAAAGAGCCGTGGCGTATGCGTCGTGGCCGAGGTGATGCCAGCCGCAAGCGCTCCGGTCATCGGCCGCCCCCGGCGGCAACCGCCTCGCCGAACGTCTTGACCAGCTCCGCGCGCGCCTTGCCGAGTCGCGGGCCGAAGCCGAGCACATAGAGATCGTCGATCGGGACGATCCGCTTGCTGCGGGCGGCGGGGGTCTGCGCGATGCCCGGCATCGCGGCGATGGCGTCGGCGCCGCCGAACTTATCGAACCCTTCGCGGGAGACGAGGATCACATCGGGGGCCACGTCGAGCGCCGCCTCCGGGGTAAGCGGCTTGTAGCCGCTGAAGGAGGTCACGGCGTTGGCCCCGCCGGCGATGGCGATGATGGCATCGGCTGCGGTGCCGGTGCCGGCCACCTGAAGCGCGTTGCCGCCACGCGCATGCACATAGACCACGCGCGCCTTGCGGGTTGTGTCGCCGACCGGAGTCGCCGAAAGATCACGGTTGAGCGAGTCGATCAGCGCCTGCCCCGCCTGCTCCATACCGAGGACCTTGGCGATATCGCTGATCCGCTGGCGCGTTCCCTCTACCGAGTGTCCGCCGCCGATGATGGTGACCTTCACCCCGGCCGTCTTGAGCTGCTCGATCGCCGCGGGGGGGCCCGCATCCTCGCTTGCGATGATCATCGTCGGGTTCAGCGACAGAACCTGCTCGGCGGCGATGGTGCGCTGGTAGCCGACCTGTGGCAGCTTCCGCGCATCATCGGGATAGGTGCTCGAGATATCGGTGCCGATCAGCTTCGGCCCGGCGCCAAGCGCATAGACGATCTCGGTCACCGTCCCTCCAAGCGTCACGATCCGCTCCTGACCCTGCGCGGGCGCCTTCGTCGTTGCCGTCGCGGCGCTATCGGCGGATGCTCCGGCCCCCTCCGGCTTCTGGCCGCAGCCCGTCATGATCGCCATGCATCCGAGCATGCTCCATGCGAGCATCAGGCGGCGAAGCTGGCGGGAGGTTCTGGCCGGCGCCGGCGATGGGGCCGCGTGGCTGCGCGATGCAGATGTTGATGCAGCATGGCTGGCGGAGCTGCGGGGCTGGGAGTCGACGTTCCGCCGGGAGCGGAGGATGCTGGGGTTGTTCGATGTCATGAGAAGGGATATCCGCGTAATGATGCGCCCTTGGTCCACCCCTCCATGCTCGCCCGCGCACGATGGCGGCGGGGAGCCGGGACGACGGATGGTCCGGCACGATGAGTTTAAGAGTATTAAACTTAGTCCAAATATAGAACACTTGGCAATGTTAACAATTGCTTATCACATCGCTGCCGTTGCGCGCGGAATCGTCCGAGCGCCCCTGAAACCCTTCACCAGGGCCTCTTCCGCCCCACGCCGCCATCTTTGTGCGGCATGACCAACGGAAGGTTGCATAGGGAAAAGCAAAGGTTTATATTTGGACTCCGTCCAAGTAAGGGCAATATACAAATCTCTTCCTGTTCACAAAGTCGTCTCATAGGAATTATGCGCAACCCCATACTGTCGACCCCACTACTTGCACTTGCCGCCGCCGGCATGATCGCCTCCACAGCCGCCTCGGCACAGACCACCGTATCGGTCGGTCAGGGGTACGCCAACGAGGTCTACTACGATCTCCAGAACGGCGTCGTCCGCACCGAGCCCCTCAACGCATGGGATATCGCCTTTCAGGTTCAGGGCTATGCCTCGTCGATCATGATCAACGGCGGCGCGGGGGTGACTCTGTACAGCGTCCCCGGCAAGACCGTCGAGGAGTGGTCGCAGCCCCTGGACACCACCGGCATGGCCGCAAGCTGGAGCTCGTGGCACAACTCCTTCGACACATGGGAAGGGGGCGCATTCAATATGGAGACCGATTACAACACCGGCAATTTCGGCTGGGGCGAGTACAACATGAACACCCATGTCGTCTCCGGCACCACGCTCTATGTGATCAACCTTCCCGACAAGTCGACCAAGAAGATCATGGTCGAGGGGCTCTCCGGCGGCACCTATACCTTCAAGTACGCGAACCTCGACGGTTCCAATGAGGTCACCGCCACCCTCCCCAAGAGCGAGTTCTCCGGCAAGAATTTCGGCTACTACTCGATCCGCGAGGGGAAGGTTGTCGACCACGAGCCGGCGATCGCCGAGTGGGATCTGCTGTTCGGAAAGTATACCGACCTGTCGAACGATATGCCGTACGTGGTGACCGGCGTGCGCGCCAATATGGGGGTGACGGTCGCCGCTGTCGAGAGCGAGACGCCGGCAACCGTGGCCGCCCCGAGCGATGATGCCTACACCACCAAGATCACAGAGATCGGCTACGACTGGAAGACCTTCACCGGAACGACCTACGCGGTCAACGACAAGCTCGCGTTCTTCGTGAAGGATCAGGGGGGGAGCATCTACCGGATCGTGTTCACCGGATTCGGCGGCAGCAGCACCGGCAACTTCGTCTTCAACCAGGAGCTCCTCGGCGCCTCCTCGGTGAAGGATGAGCAGGGTGCGGCCACGACCGCCGCGATCTATCCGTCGATCGCCCGCTCCGGCTCCGGCGTTGAGGTGGTCTATTCGCTCGACCGCCCGGTTGCAGGCGCACGTGTCACGCTGCACGATGCCTCCGGCCGCATGATCTCGACGACCGAGCTCGACGGTGCCGCCGGCCTGCACCGCGCTCCCATCACCGCCCCCGATGCCTCGGGCCTCTACTTCGTTACCATCCAGAGCGGCGCACAGCGCGTCAGCCAGCGCCTGATCGTGCAGTAAACCGGGTTCAGCCCTCTCGCACGTCACGCAGCATCGCTTCGCAACGGGGGACCGCCCTAAACGGTCCCCCGCGTCGCGGCCCCCGGCCCCGGCATCCCTCTCTCCCCAATGATATCGCAAACCCATCCCGGCCAGATCGATCTATGAATCACTCACAGCGAGCATTCCTGTGCACCACGCTTCTTATGGCATCGGTCGCATCGGCTCACGGACAGAGCAGTCTCCGCCTGGTCGACGCGACGACCGACGAGCCGGTCACCAATGCGACGGTGCGCTTCCGCTCGTTCGGCACCACCGACGCCGGCAAATCCGCCGACCGGCGGTCGGATGCGCGCGGCATGGTGATCAATCCGTTCGCCGCACGCGCGGCGGTGGCGATCAGCCATATCGGCTACACCACGCTGTATGATACCCTGGAGGCGACCGGCGAGCGGACGATCCGTCTGCAGCCGAAATCGATCTCCAGCCAGACGGTTGTGGTGACGGGACAGTCGACGCCGACCTCCTCCGATCGGTCGCTGATGGCGGTGCGCGTTATCGATCGCGCGCAGATCGAGTCGCGCTCGGCGCAGTCGCTGCGCGATCTGATGGCCGGCGAAGTGGGGATCGGGCTGTCGAACGATCTCGTGCTCGGCACAAGCCTCAGCCTGCAGGGACTCTCCGGGCAGAACGTGAAGATCCTCGTCGATGGCGTCCCCGTGGTGGGGCGCGTGGGGGGATCGATCGATCTGTCGCAGATCCCTCTTGCCAATGCCGACCGCGTGGAGATCATCGAAGGGCCGATGTCGGTTCTGTATGGCACCGATGCCCTCGGCGGCGTGATCAACATCATCACGGCCAAGCGAACCCGCGGATCGCTTTCGGCATCGGCGCATGGCTATTACGAATCGGTGGGGAGCTACACGGCCGATACGCGCGTCGGCGGGTTCGTCGGCGATACGCGCATCTGGGTGGCAGGCGGACGGACGCTGTTCACCGGGTTCGCCAACCCCGACACGACACGCAGCAAGCGCTGGAAGCCGCGCGAGCAGAGCACCGTGGATGCCGATATCACGCAGTTCCTCGGATCGCACACGGTGGGGATCTCGGCGAATTTCCTCGACGACTATATCCTCAACCGTGGCATCCCCCGCTCCCCCTACGGCGAGACCGCGTTCGACGATACCTATCGCACCCGCCGCACCACGCTGCGCATGCTGGCGCAGGGATCGCTCACCGACGATCCATACGAGATCTCGGTGGCCTATTCCGGCTACGCGCGCCGCAAGAACACGTTCCTGAAAAACCTCGTCACGCTCGAGACGACGATGACCTCCGGGGCAAGCGAGAACGACACATCGAGCGTCGACACATGGAACGTCCGGGCACGCCTCAGCGGCAAGATGCCGATCGAGTCGATGACCTGGGACGCCGGCGGGGACGCGACGATCGAGGATATCACCGGCGCGCGCATCGCCGACCGCGAGCAGCGCCAGAGCGATTACGCGCTCTACGGCCGCATCGAGTACGCACCGACCTCCTTCCTCAGCCTGCAGCCGGGGGTGCGCGTCACCTACAACACGCGCTATACGGCGCCGATCGTCCCCTCGCTCCATCTGAAAATTTCCCCCGACAGCGCCTTCGTGATCCGTGCCTCGTACGGACGTGGATTCCGCGCCCCCTCGCTGCAGGATCTCTACTTCACGTTTGTCGATATCAACCACAACATTCACGGCAACCCCGATCTCCGGGCCGAGAAATCGCACAACTTCAACGCCGGGGCCACCTACACGCAGCGCTCGGCGGGCAGCCTCCTCGAGACCGGAGTCAATGGCTACTACAATGCCGTGCATGACCTTATCACGCTGGTCGCCGACTCCGGCGATCTCTATCTGTACAAGAACATCGGCGATGTGCGGACGGTGGGGGGAACGCTCTCCTCGAGCATACGCTGGCAGGAGGGCATGGCGCGGGTCAACCTCGGCCTGACCGGCTCGTCGAGCGGACTTCCCGAGCAGGAAGGGGTCCCCGATTTCACGGTGACCCCCGAGCTTGGGGCGGAGGCCCGCTGGAAGGTGCTTCCGGAGATCGAGATCGCGAGCGACTACAAGTACACCGCCCGCGTTCCTCATTACGCGCTCGACGCCAACAATGAGGTGGTGCGCCGTCTGAGCGACGACTACCATATTCTGAACGCCTCGGTCGCCTATACCTTCTTCGGCGACCGGGCAACCATCCGTGCCGGCGTGCGCAACATCGCCAACGTCACCGATATATCGATCGGAACCGCGGCACAGGCATCGGCGCACAGTGACGGAAGCACCAACATCGCGGTGGCATGGGGCCGCTCATTTATTCTCGACATCCAACTTCGCGTGCCATAATCATGAAGAGTCTCCCACTACCGGTCGCAACCCTCGGGCTTGTCCTGACGCTCGCGTTCAGCGGATGCATCCCGGAGGAATCGCCGATCGCTCCGTACGATCGCGGTCCGATCAGGATCGAGACCCTGGCGATCGGCCCCGACTATGCCTCGCAGCTCTATTTCGATCTCGATGCCGGAACGATCGTGCAGACCACCCCGGTCACCGTGTGCGATCTCAATTTCCGCTCGGACGCCGGTGGGAATCAGATCTTCCTCAACAGCGCCACGATCTCGGCCGCCGCCGATATGGGGGAGGTGCCGTTCGAGAGCGTCACCACCACCACCAAGGCGGTCTGGGCACATGACAGGCCGGACGGAAGCTGGGACTCGACGGCGATCGGAGCGTGGTGGAGCGGGAGCGCCGAGACGACCACATCGCGCAACCACGTCTACGTGATCGACCGGGGCTACGATGCGGCCAACAAGAAGCGGGGCTACACCAAGATGATGATCCTCGGCGCCGACGACGAGAGCTACCGCATACGCTACGCGAACCTCAACGGATCGGACGAGCATACCGTGACGATAGCGCGCGACACGACGCGCAACGTCACCGGCTTCTCATTCACCAGCGGCACTGCCGTCGCCAGCGAGCCTCCGAAGGGAGAGTGGGATATCGTGATGACCCGCTATACCCATGTATTCTACGAACCGGAGTACACTCCGTACAGCGTTACCGGCGTTCTGCTGAACCGTTCCCGCGCCGCCGCCGTGATCGATACGGTGCGCGACTTCGCGTCGATCACCCAGGCCGATGTCGCCGGCTATTCGTTCACCGACGATCTGAACACGATCGGCTACGACTGGAAGACCTACGATCTGAACAGCGGGAAGTATACGGTTCATCCCACATGGACCTATATCGTACGCCGCAATGATGGCTTCGCCTGCAAGCTTCGCTTCGTCGAGTTCTACAACGACAAGGGGGAGCGGGGATTCCCGCGGATGGAGTGGCAGAAATTATAAGCGATTCATGTTGCCACGGATAGGCCGTTGCAGCACGAGTCGCGAGGCCCCTCGCGATCTCCGTTCCCGGGCCCGGCGACTCATTCCTTCCTCACGCAATCTCTCCGTCCGGACATGAGGGAACTGATCCCATGTCCGCCACATACTCGGCCGGTACGATGGCGGAGGAAGGCGCCCGCGATGGAAACGGCGAGGGGTCGTCATCGGTGACGGCATCTACGACAGCCAACGGGGGAGATCATACCATCTCCCCCGTTCTTATTTCATGCATCGCGACCGTTCATTCAACCACCGCCACCCTCTCAATGGCTCGCCACATCGGCCGCGCGGCCGAGCAGACAGCGGCGCTCGATCCAGTAGGGGCACTCCGGACAGTGCGGAGTCTGGAGCGGAAGATCGCGCCGCCCAGTATAGCTGATCGCCCGGATATCGGCGATCGCCGAGCCCAGCTCCTCCTCGATCCGCATCGACTCGAACTTCGTGAAGGTGAAGCTCTGCGGCTCGTCGGGGAACTCGGTGAAGAGCACCGTCCCGGTGATGGCGCGCTGCGCGGGGTTGAGCATCGATACGAGATAGGCGTAGACGCGAAGCTGCGGCAGATAGCCGGTGGCCGCGGCGCGCAGCTCCGCGTACTCGAGCCGGCGGGTCTTGTACTGCACGATCGAGAGAGTGCCGTCGGGAGACTCGATCACGCGGTCGATGACGCCGAGCAGATACTCCCGGCCGAGCGGCATCCGAAGCTCGTAGTCGACGCGCGGAATCCCTCCCTCCGGGAAGAGAACGGCACGCGCCGGCCCGCTCGCGAATATCCTTCCGTAGCTCTCCAGAAGCAGCCTCCGCATCCTGTCCAGATCCTCGGTCACCAGCGGCTCCAGCAGCAGCGCCTCATCGACGATACGCTCGAGCGCGCTCCTGCCATCGGGAGCCGGAACATCGGCCAGTGCCTCGTCGATCCGCTGCGCGACCCGCCGGAACAGCCGCGCGAAGATCGTTCCGTCCTCGGTATCGCGCGTCTCGGGGATCACATCGTACGCCTCACCGATCTCCTCCGGTATATCGAGCCGATACTTCAGGTAGTACTTCGTCGGACACTGCGTGTAGATCAGGAACTGGGTCGCCGAATAGATCTCCCCCTCGGCGCGTGCCGGCAGCTCGCCGATCCTCACCAGCTCCGCCGGGAACGAGCGCCCCGCCGATGCGGTGGGATCGTACTTCGGCAGCTCCTCGATGCTCAGATGGAACATCACTTTCTGCTCCCATCGCCTGCCGCTCTCGGTGGCGCCATCGGCCTCGAGGAAACGAAGCTGCGGCGAGACGAGCGTCCGCTCGCCGTTGCTCTCGGGAAGATCATGAAACGGGGCGAGCGCCCATTCCAGCATCGTCCCGGCCGGCGGCTTCTGCGGGTCGTGCTCGCCGCAGAGGATGAGCATATCGCGGGCCCTGGTGATCGCCACGTAGAAGAGGCGTGCCTCCTCGGCGCGCTCGCGCTCGCTGGCGCGCAGCCCCATCAGCGCCACGATCGCCGGACGGTATTCCACCTGATTGAACCGCCAGTTCCACCCGAAGCCGAGCTCCTTGTCGAAGAAGGGCTCGGCCGAGACATACGATGGGGAATGGAGCGACGGCAACACGACGATGGGGAACTCGAGTCCCTTCGACGCATGCATCGTCATCAGCCGCACCGCGTCGCGTCCGGTGTTGATCGGCGCCTCCCCCTCCATCTCCTCCAGCTCCACCATCTCGCTCGTCCGCTCGACGAAATCGAACAGGTTGGTGAAACCGCGCGATTCATACTCCCGCGCCATCTCGAGCAGCTTGTCGAGGTTCGCGAGGTTCTGCTCCCCGCGCTCCGATCCTATGACTGCGCCGCGCCATCCGGTCCGCTCGAGTATCCGGCGGATCAGCAGGGAGATCGGAATGCGGCTTGCCATCGAGTGGTCGTCGGTGATCGTCTCGACGGCGCGGCGCAGTGGCTCCTCGGCGGCGCCCCCCTTCACCCGCCCGACCGCGCGCTCCCAGAGCCCGCCGCCGCCGCTGCGGTCGATCGTCAGACGATAGAGCTCGGCATCGGAGACGCAGAAGAAGGGGGAGCGCAGGACGCCGAGCAGCGCGATCTCATCGCGCGAGTTGAGGAGCACGCGGAGGTAGTTGAGCAGATCGTAGATCTCCTGCGTCCGGTAGAAGCCGACGCCGCCGTAGGTGACGAACGGAACGCCGTACTTGCGGAACGCCGCCTCGATCGCGGGGAAATGCGAGCGCTTGCGGCAGAGAATCGCGATATCGCTGAAGCGCGCCGGACGCCCCGTCTCATCATCGGCCCCGTCGGAATGTTCCCAGACCACGGGCTCTTTGCCGGCAACGATCTCCACCAGCCGCCGCGCTATCATCTCCGACTCCGGACACCAGATCGGATCGCAGCGGTCGGGATCATCCATGACATCCACCGCCGATCCTATCGTGATCCGCTGCTCGGCCGTCTCCTCCGGCGCGGGGGCCTGCAGGATGAACTCCACCCTTCCCCGTCCCTCCCCGCGACGCGCGCAGACGAGCTGCTCGTAATCGACGCCGAAGGTGGAGATCGACGTGGCGCGAAAGACCGGCCCGCACGACTCGTTGACATAGGAGCAGAGCGAGGGGAGCAGACGGAACGAGGCGGAGAGCTTCACCTCGCCGAGCATCTCCCCGCGGGATTCCGGCTCGATCCGCTCGACCCGGAAGAAGAGCGGCGCCTCGTCGCGACGAAGCTCCCGGTTGCTCAGCTGTATCTCGCCGGTGGCTTTGGTGAAGACCTCCACCTCGGCGTTCCGGAAGCCATAGATCGACTGCTTCTTGTCCCCCACGATGCAGAGATGCCCGTAGCGCAACTCGTCGAGGAGATCGCGCGCGATCGAATACTGCAGCTCGTTGGTATCCTGGAACTCGTCGATCATGATATGCTGGAACCGCCGGGCGATGCGCTCCCGCGCCGCGTCGTCGCGCAGCGCATCGAGCACGCGGAGCTGGAGGTCCTCGAAGTCGAGCGCGTTCTGCCGCTCCTTGCGGAGGGCGTAACGCCTGAGCGCATCGTGGTAGATCGCCAGCAGCATCCGCGTGTCGTCGTAGAGCTCGCCGTGAAGCGAGGCGTCGCCGCTCGACTCCAGAAACTTCGCGGCGCGGCGGAATGCGCCCCGGAGCACCATCGCCGGATGCTCCAGCACCTCGAACTCCTCCCCCTTCAGCCTGTAGGCGCGCTTGCGCGGCTCCCCCTCCTTGGTCAGCAGCAGCTCCCGGAGGGCATTGACGCGGGGGATGATATCCTCCGCCGAGCGTGCCGAGCGGAGATCGGCGAACAGGCCGAGCGCCTCGGCCGACTTATCCTCCTTCAGCAGCTCGATCATCGCATGGAAGGCGGGGATCGTCTCGGCGTTGAGCATCATCCCGCGCACCACCGCGTCGAGCCGGTGGCTCCAGAGATCGAGCGTCCTGTCGCGATCCAGCGCCAGCGCCCCCCCCGACTCGCTGAAGGCGACGCTCTCCCGCTTGCTGAGCATCATCCTGAGGATCGACTCCATCTTCTCCCGGCTCAGGCGGCGCGCCAGATCGTAGGCGCTCTCGAACTCCGGATTATCGGTCTCGCTCAGCGCCGCCTCGATCGCTTCCATCAGCGCGTCGTCGCTCATCCGGCGGCGCTCGTAGCCGCTGATGACGCCGAAGTTCGGAGCCACCCCGGTCTCGATCGGGAACTCCCGCAGAAGCTTCGAGCAGAAGCCATGGATGGTGGAGACGATCGCCGACGGGAACTTCTCGCGCGCGAGCTTCAGCAGCTTCCACGAAGCGCGATGCTGGTCGCTGGAGAGCCGCCGTTCGAGCTCACCGGCGATCTTCGCGCGCAGCTCCGAGGCGGCCTTCTCGGTGAAAGTGATCGCGGCGATATCGTCGGGCATGGCGCCGAACAGCTCGACGATATCGCAGTAGCGGCTGACGAGCACGCGCGTCTTCCCCGATCCCGCGTTGGCGGTGATCGACATATGACGGTTCGGATCGTGCGCTTTTTTCTGATCGAGAGTAAACTGAGCCATACCGCAAAGGTAAGAAGAGGGGGGTGAAATGATCCGGACTCCCTCCGGCATCGCGATCATAACGCGATGGTCGGTCGCAACGGCAACGCCGGAACGGAAGTAACCATGCGGTCATCCATGTGTAGTTCCGGAAGATAGATCCTCACAGGGTCCCATGAAAACGACAACAGACCATACGACAGGCATGCGGGAACTCATCGCAGCCATCGACCGGGCCGGCAGGCCGAGCCGCCCGGCAGCGATTCTGCTGGGCATCATCCTGTTCATTCTCCTGCCGGCGTGCCGGTGCCTGGCATGGGCCGACACCCTCACCGTACGCGTGGATGTCTTCAACAGCGATAATATCCGGATGGACAGCGCGACGGTCAGGGTGACGGTTCTTAGAACCGGCGAAGTGTTCCATCCCGGGAAACGGGCCCGGAACGAACCTTATATGTTCACGGGCGTCCCGCGCGATACAGTCCGGATCGACGTCAGCCGCCCAGGGTATGAGCCACAGACCATACGGGAAACGCCGTACAGAACCGAGTACGGGTGGCATGCGGTATTGGTGACCCTGGGAACAGCGGAGGACTGCTACGAATACCGCGCGCAGGGAAGGCGGTTCGCATACCGATACAGACCGAACCGTATCGCGGCGCGGGTAGATCACGGGTGCTTCGCCGAGGTGAAAAAATGCGCTGCATCGGTGGGGCTGAAACGCATGTATGATAAGCAAGGCAGCTTCATAATATTCGAGATGAGCGGACAAATCCGATCGGATAGCTCATACCAGCTGGAGGCCCTGCGGAAGTGTCCGTGCGTCATAGATGCCGGCCCGATCCGATACGAAATTCCGGAGAACAGCTACACGGCCTTCAGCTCGGAGTTCCTTATAAAGGTCGATTTGAATCAGCTTCTCCGATCGCGTCATATTACACGCGCATCCGCCCGGCTTCGAGAGCTTGTCATAGAAGAGTTCTTCACTCATCCCGATATCGCCAGTTATCGGCGATGGGACGATTACTACATCGTGAAGGTGCGCCCCTCACTCGGCGAGGGGATGATGGAGCGGATGCGCATGTTCGCCGAGGACAAATGTGTGCTGGTGATGTTCAACCTGCCCCTGACAGGGTCAGACAAACATGATTGATACCGCGGCGGCCACGGGAATGGCGCCGATCCCGCGCGGGACGCCATCGAGCGCCGGGCTGAACTCGGTGTATCCCCCGCACCGGCGAAAGCCCAGCCGCCCATAAAGAAGAAAGCATCCCCCGGATATGCGAGCGGCCCGTCTGATATCCGACGAGCCGCCACCATGGTCACATGCGTTGGAGATACGCCACCCGGCCATCGGGATCATTTCGTGGCGCGCCGCGAACACTCCGGATGCTTTAGATCGCCACAAGGATCGCCGAGATCACGAGCACGACGACCGCGACGGATAGCTCGATGATCGACGAGCGGCGGATGCTTATGGCGGTATCCTCGGTGCCGAGCTTCGGACGCTGGCGACGCCAGTTCCACGCACCAAGCGCGAAGACGATCGCCACGACCACCAGCTTGGTGATCAGTGTGTAGCCGTATACCGTCGTCCAGAGCGACGAGAGGGGATCGAGATGGCGCCACGCGGTGATCAGGCCGAAGAGCACCAGCGATCCCGCCGAGACCAGAGCAAGGGGCGAGAACCGGTTGACCATATCGGCGATGATCGCCCCGCGGCGATCCCGCGACGGCTCATGCCTCAGCACCACGGCGATCCCGGCGACAACAAGAACGAACAGTGTGCCGAGCCAGAGGCCGCCGGAGAGAACGTGGAAGGAGTTGATGAGACTCTCCGGCCGGCCGGTCAGCGCCCCCTGCACGCGGCCGAGGAGCAGCCCCGTCAACGCTATCCCCCAGCCGATGCGGCGTCCGGCGACCACCGTCACGAACCCGACGGCCGCGATCGCCACGCTCACCAGCCGCAGTATGGTGCGGGGATCCTGTGTCAGCAGCTGCGAGATCTCCAGCTGGCGCTGGACGGCGGCTCCCGGAAGCGAGAAAGCAAACTGCGCCACGGCGATCAGCGCTCCCACAAGACCGATGATCGCGGCGCGATGGTTGGCACGATCTCCGATGGCCGGGCCGGCCGTCCCCGCGAGCCGGCGGTTGACCGCGTAATGGAACCCGACGGCACCGATAGCCAGGAACAGGCTGATAAACTGGATGAACTCACGTATGGCCTCCGGCCATTCGATCAACGACTCTATCTGCATGGCGTAGTACTGTTGGTATAAGTTGACGGTATATGCCGCGCCCCGGATCATCTCCACCGGCCGGGAGCCATAGCGCGAGGATACGCGATATATCGCTGTACGATATATCCACGGCATCGGGCGCAGCGTCCGGCGAACCCCGACGCGGGGATGCGGCGGGCCGCAAAGTAGTCATTGAACGACAATCGAGCATGGCCGGATGGAAGTCCGCCGAAGACGTTATCATCTCATGACGGATGCCGCGCGGGTCCGATGAACTGCCGGCGATAAGCATAACGGCCCAGGCGCCATGGCGGGCCGGAGGATTATTCCCGTATGTGGCCGGGCGAAGCGCCGATCGTCGACGTGAGCACCACGCGGCAGAAGCTGAAACGCGAAAGGCCCGCCGTTGCCGACGGGCCTCCGAGCAGCCACGGAAGTGCGCTCGTTACCGCTGGGTCAGTTCTCGTTTATCCCCATCGGGATGGCGGTGAAACAGATCCGGATGATTACAGCAGCATCACTTGAGTGGCGACTGCGAGATGAACAGCCCCTCATCCCTCGTCAGGATATAGAGGCGATCGTCGGGACCGAACCTGGCGCTCGTGATATACTGCGGCAGCGAGGTGAAGCCGGACAGCGTCAGCTCGGTCATCGTCCCCGATGCGGGATCACCGAACAGGAACGCGTTCCCACGCGTCCCGACCGTGCCGATCGTGAAGGCCTTGTTGGCGCTGTTGAAGGCGAGCGCCGATGTGGTCGTCGCCTCGGTCTGCCACGACTCCCCGCCGTCGAGCGAACGAAGGAAATCGCTGAAGTTGACGGTGCTCCCGTAGAGCAGTCCATGCGCATCCTCCACCATCGCGACGAAGTTATGCGGCCCCGGCGAGAGCTTCTTCATCGTTCCGTCGACGCCAAGCCGGTAGAGCGCCCCGGCGGTGTGAGTGCCCAGATCATCGCGATAGGTGGTGATCGAGCAGAGGAACTCGCCGTTCCTCCTGCCGAGGATCACCGGCTGCGCTATCGTTCCGATGCCGGGATAGAGATAATTATCGAAGGCGGTCGGGCGCCATGAGGCCCCATCATCGTTGGAGTAGATGGCATCGGTGACGGAGCTCAGCAGCAGCCGGCCGGTCGGCGTCGCGGCGAACCGGAAGAAGCCGTAGCGTGAGCCGAGCGACTGCCATCCCGATGGGGTCCGGCGGTACAGCCCCTGATCGGCGAGGATGAGGAGATTCCCTGATCTGTCCAGAGCGAAGTCCTGGGTCTGCTTCGCCGGCTCCAGACCGGCCGGAGTCCATCGCGCGCCACGATCCGCCGAGATAAGAATCCCTCCGAGCTCCCTGGTGGTATAGCCGTGCGTCGCGAGCCCCAGCGCGATCATCGGGCCGCGCAGGGCGAAATCATGGCCGGTGCCGAACACCAGGAACTGCCAGCTGGCGCCGCCATCGGCCGAGCGGGCGAACTGCATGGGACGATCGTTCAGCGTCGCCCCCGCCGTCGATGTGGCGGCAAGCGCATAGAGCGCCCCGTCGGGACCCTGCCGCAGAGCCGCGATGAAGAAGGACTGAGGAGACGTTATCTCGGAGAAGCTTCTCCCGCCGTCGCGCGATACCGCCAGATTCCCGACTCCGGGGGTATACCGGTAGATATCGCCGTTGGCGACGCCGAGCATCCTGACCGGAAAGTTGGGCATCGATGTGTTGACAGGCCGCCAGGTGGCCCCATGATCATCGGTCGCGTAGAGCCCCGCATAGTCCCCCGCGAGCAGCGTCCCCGACTGCGTGAACGCGATATCGCCGCTGTACGCCATATAGGCGCTTCCGCCGTTGAATGCCAATTGCGTCCAGCTCTTCCCCCTGTCGGCGCTGTAGAATGTGAAGGTGCGGGGATAGTTGGTCAGGATGGTGATGAACGGCTCCCCCGCCGGAGAGAAGGTGATCCAGGAGGATTCGATCCGTCCCGGCACCGAGAAGGGGACGCTGGTCCTGGCTCCCGTGCCGATATCGTACGTGCGGAACTCGCTGGCGCTCAGCGTATAGAGCGCCCCCGACGCCGGGTCCAGCCCCATCGCCAGATGGTCGGCGTCGCCGTTGAGAATGGAGGGGACTCCTCCCGCCGGCTCCATCGTACAGAGCTTCCCATCGATCAGCGCAACGATCCTGTCGCTTGAGGTGATGGCGATGCCGGTCACATCCCCGCCGAGCAGCGGCAGATTCGCGAGGGGCGCCATCACCACCTCGGTCGGGCTGCCGGGAGCGGGGGTGCCATCATCGGTCGGCGATTCGCATGCGCCGAGGACGCAGAGCATGGGAACGATCAGAAGGAGCAAGGAGCGGGTCATCATCGTCGGGTCCGGTTGAATGGTCATGATGGAGCGGGCCTCCAGCCGACGCGGAGCCGTATCCGGCCCGGTCGCATCATGCCGAACTTCCCCACCTCCTCCCGGACGTGCAAACCGGAAACGCCGGAATCCTTACCGTCGCCATTCATCGGCTCATGGGCGAGGGGGGATTATTGGTGGAACCTCATCGGCGGCGTCATCCGGGGAGCCCTCCGCCCGACGCGGACGGATCTCCATGCTCCTGATCAGCCCCTCCTCGATACGGTAGAGATGCACGATGACCGCATCGACGAGGAGCTCTCCAGCGCGATCGCGGACCACCTGATGGACCTCGACGGCGATGGCATCGGGGCCGTCCGGCTCGAAGCCGAGCGGCTCGACGCGCGGATCGATCGATTCCCACTGCCGGGTCCAGTACTCGCGCACCGCCGCGTGTCCGTGCACACGCCCCCCCTCCATTCCGTTGGGCCAGTCCACGTCGGTATGCATCGTCGCCATCGCCGCATCGATATCGCGGGCATTGAACGCGGCATAGGCCGCCTCGAGAAGTGATCGCTCGGTCATTGCGCTGCTCCTGTCTATGTGAAGCTTCATCGAAAGAGTACGGAAAGAAAGATAGGGAAGATGGGAAGGACCGGCCAATGCGGGACGGTCGGCAACTTCCGGCCGCGCCCCCCGTCTCCCCATCGCGGCCAACGGCGGAGGGCCACAGGAACCGCCGACATCGGCGGGGCGTTGTATCTTCGCGAACAGCCGTACGTTGGCGGCGGAGCTTCGCCCGGCGGCATCATCTATCAGGCATCAGCACTATGATCTGGTTCGTTCTGATTCTTCTGGTTTCCTCGCTCTTCTACATCGGACGCCGCATGATCACCCCCTCCCGGCTGAGCCGGAGATGGAAGACGGCGGCGTGGACGGGGCTCGTCCTCTGGTACGTCATGCTTATGGCGTCGGTCTTCCTGGGACGCACGTACGAGGGATGGAACGGCGGCCTCCCCTCCTGGATCGGCTACGTCTCGATGGGCCTCCTCTCGACGCTCTTCTTTCTGCTGCTGCTGCGCGATATCATCTGGCTTACCGCGCGCGCGGCCGCCTGGGCCCGATCGCGTCCGGCCAGCCGCGTCCCCGCGACCGACACCGATGCCGCGCGCCGGGCGCATCTGCTGCAGCTGACCAACATCGGCGTGGTGGGGGCGGCCGTCGCGGTGACGTCGTACGGAATATTCGAGGCGCGCAGGAAGCCCGGCATCGTCTCCATCACCGTACCGATACGGCGACTCCCGCAGCAGTTCGTCGGCTTCCGTATCGTTCAGTTCACCGATCTGCACGCGGGGCTGACGATCGGCCGGGAGTGGATCGAGCGGGTGGTCGAGGAGGTGAAGCTGCTGAAGCCCGATCTGATCGCCTTTACCGGCGACGCGGCCGATGGCTCGGTGGAGCACCTGCGCGAAGCGGTGGCGTCGCTCGGCGAGCTGCAGGCGCCGCACGGGAAGTTCTTCGTCACCGGCAACCATGAATACTATTCAGGCGTGGAGGAGTGGGTGGCGGAGCTGCGGCGGCTGGGCTACGATGTGCTGCTGAACGAGCACAGGGTGGTGGAGCGGGATGGAGCGCGCATCGTGCTGGGGGGCGTCACCGATTTCACCGGCGGCAACCATCTCCCCTCCCACAAATCCGATCCGGAGGCCGCGTTCCGCGGCGCCCCGCCGGAGCTTGCCCGGATATTCCTGGCGCACCAGCCCAAGACGATCCGCCTGGCCGCGTCGGTCGATTACGATCTGATGCTCTCGGGCCATACGCACGGCGGACAGTTCTTCCCCTGGAACCTCGCCACGGCGATGGACCAGCCCTATCTCTCCGGGCTGCATCGCCCCGACGGCAAATGGATCTATGTCAGCAAGGGGACCGGCTACTGGGGACCTCCGGTGCGGCTCGGCGCCCGCTCGGAGATCACCGTGATCACGCTGGCCGCCGAAGCCTGATGCCGGAAGCGGGATGAGGCCGATCGCGGGATGTCGGGAGGGCCGCGCCTCCCCTGCCGTGGAGATGATCCCTGATCCGGCGGCCGGACGTCGTGCATACCCGGCGCCGCGTGAGCAGCCATGCGGGCCCGGAAATGTCATCCGCGCCGACCTCCGGTATCTTCGCCAGCGCAGGACGAGCGCTTATGGCGACGGCATCGCGCCGGCGGAAGCCCCCTACGGATAGCGCGCGACGATCGGCGCATCGCTCGGCAGCGGAATGAACTCGGTCTCGTCGGGAACCGCGGCGAAGCGCCCTTCACGCCAGTCGGCCTTCGCCTGCTCGATCCGCTCGCGCGAACTGGAGACGAAGTTCCACCAGATATGCCGCGGGCTGTCCATCGCCGCCCCTCCCAGAAGCATCAGCCGCGCCGGCGCTCCCCCCGAGGCACGGAGCGTTATCGGCTCCCCCGGCTTCAGCACCAGAAGCTCACCGTCACGGTACGTCCCGCCGTCACGATCGAGCTCGAGGCTCCCCTCGACGATATAGACCGCGCGCTCCTCATGGTCGGTCGGCACCGGGATGCGGGCGCCGTCGTCGAGCCGCATATCGGCATAGAACATATCGGAGAGCGTGTGCACCGGGGAGCTGGAGCCGAAGAGCGATCCGGCGATCAGGCAGACCCGCTTCCCCTCCCCCTCGATCACCGGCAGCTCGCGCGCGGCGTGATGGGCGAATGATGGATCGCGCTCCTCATCGCGCTCCGGCAGCGCCACCCACGACTGGATGCCGAAGATCCGGGAGCCGGCGGTCCGCATCTCGGGCGGGGTCCGCTCCGAGTGGGCGATGCCCCGCCCGGCCGTCATCCAGTTGACATCGCCGGGACGGATCTGCTGTCTGACGCCGAGGCTGTCGCGATGGAGCGCCTCTCCCTCGAACAGATAGGTCACCGTGGCAAGACCGATATGGGGATGGGGGGCCACGTCGAGCGCGCGGTCGGCGCTCAGCAGCTCCGGTCCCATCTGATCGAGAAAGATGAACGGCCCCACCATCCTCCTGCGCGACGAGGGGAGCGCGCGCCTGACCTTGAAGCCATCGGCGATCTCGCTGGTGCGTGGAACGATCACCGTCTCCAGCGCAGATGCTCCATCGATCCCTCCCGGCGCCCGCGTGCTGTTATCATCGGCCATATCGTCTGCTCCTCGAAGTGAAGTATATATATCAGTAGGCTGCGCGCCAGAATAGAGGATTTTCCGGCGCCGCGCAAGTGCCGGCGTCCCCTGGCGGCGCGTCCGGATCGACGAGGCGAATGGCGGCGGCATGTTATTCGTATTTTCCATCGAGCGCTGCATCGGGCCCGTCTGATCCGCCGTGCTCCCCTCAATTATGGCACGCGAAGCAGACGCCATCGTCCCGCATCGCACGAAGCCCCCCAGCGCCGCCCCGATATCGGCGCGTATCGCAAGCCCGGCCGGCTCTGCCTTCGGGGGGGATGGACTGAACCAGCAACGTACGATATCCAGGTTATGAACTCAGAGAACCCATCGGGCTCCTCGAAAATCCCCAGGGAGCATGCAGTCATGCAGAAGAGCGAAGAGCGATTCCGTCTGCTGGTGGAAGGGGTGAAGGACTACGCGATATTCCTGCTGGACCCCGACGGATATATCAGCAGTTGGAATGCGGGGGCCGAGAGGATCAAGGGATACCGCGCCACGGAGATCATCGGCAAGCACTTCTCGGTCTTCTACCCCCAGGATGTGATCGACAGGGGATGGCCCGAATATGAGCTGAAGACCGCGCAGGCCGAGGGACGCTTCGAGGATGAGGCATGGCGCATCCGCAAGGATGGAACGCGCTTCTGGGCGAACGTGGTCATCACCCCTCTCTACGATGATCAGGGAAATGTCTGGGCCTTCTCGAAGATCACTCGCGATCTGACCGAGCGCCGCAAGCATGAGGAGACGCTCAGGCAGAGCGAGGAGCGGTTCCGCCTGCTGGTGGAAGGGGTGAAGGACTACGCGATCTTCATGCTGGACCCCGGAGGCTACGTCAGCACCTGGAATGTGGGAGCCGAGAGGATCAAGGGATACCGCGCCGCGGAGATCATCGGCAAGCACTTCTCGGTCTTCTACCCACAGGATGTGATCGACAGGGGATGGCCCGAGTATGAGCTGAAGGCCGCACAGGCCGAGGGACGCTTCGAGGATGAAGGATGGCGCATCCGCAAGGATGGAACGCGCTTCTGGGCGAACGTCATCATCACCCCGCTGTATACCCCGGAAGGGGATCTCCGCGGCTTCACCAAGGTGACCAGGGATATGACCCAGCGGAAGCGGATCGAGGCGCTCGAGCTGGCCGAGCGGCGGATGACCGAGTTTCTGGCGATGCTCTCGCATGAGCTTCGCAACCCGCTGACGCCGATCCGCAACGCCGTCTATCTGATGCAGCTGTTGCAGATCGATGATCCCGAGCTGAAGTGGGCGCGCGATGTGATCGACCGGCAGGTATCGCAGATGACACGGCTGATCGACGATCTGCTGGAGGTCAGCCGCGTCACCCACGGCAACATCAGGCTCCAGAGGACGCGCGTGGATATGGCCGACGTCATCATGCGCGCGGTGGAGTCGAGCCGTCCGCTCATCGACAAGCACAGGCACCAGCTCGAGCTGAACGTGCCGGCAACCCCACTGGTGGTCGATGGCGATATGACGCGGCTGACGCAGGTGGTGGTGAACCTTCTCAACAACGCCGCCAAGTATACTCCCGAGGGAGGAAGGATAGCCCTGACGGTCGAGGATCACCACACGAAGGCCGTGATCCGCGTGCGTGATACGGGCACCGGCATCGCCCCGGAATTCCTCAAGAAGATCTTCGATCTGTTCACCCAGGGAGAGCGCACGCTCGACCGCTCCGAAGGAGGGCTGGGGATCGGACTGACGCTGGTGCGCCAGCTCGTCGAGATGCACCACGGGACCGTCGAGGCGTTCAGCGACGGGATCGGCAAGGGGAGCGAGTTCGTGGTGGAGCTTCCGCTGGCGGCCGGCACGTCCGCCTCCGGAGAGGCGGACGATGGCGGGAACCGCGCGACGGCGGCCAAGGGGGCGAGCCTGCGCGTGCTCGTGGTGGACGACAACGCCGATGTGCTGACGAGCATGAGCATGTTCCTGACGACGTGGGGCTACGACGTCCGCACCGCCAGCGACGGCCCGGGGGCGCTGGAGATCGCCGGGAAGTACCACCCGCGGGTCGTGCTGCTCGATATCGGGCTCCCCGGAATGAACGGCTACGAGGTCGCCGCACGGCTGCGGAAGCTTCCCGGCGGGGAGACGATGACGCTGATGGCGATGACCGGCTATGGACAGACCGAAGACCGCCGCCGCAGCGAAATGGCGGGGATCACCCACCATTTCGTCAAGCCGATGGACCCGGCGCTGCTGCGGGAGATGCTCTCGTCGATCACCGCGTCGGCGGCGATGGAGAAGTGAGCCCTTCTCCGATAGCAATCCTTACGTACGCTGGCAGGAACCCGGCCGGGCGAGCAAATATGCGCCGGCCGGGAGCCGAAACGATGCCCGGACTTCGCCATCATTGCCGCTAGTCGCGCCGATCACTATACCGGATTCATGCGCCCAGGCGATCGGTATCGGATTGGAATCACTCCCCTCTGCGGGTCCACGCGGGCGCGGAGAGCATCTCCGCGCCAACCGCCCGTAACGTTACGAAGACTCTACTCCTCCGGCGACGTGGGCATCTCTTCCTCCAGGTCGATATCCCATCGTTTCTTCCAGAGCCGGAGAGACCGCTCCCGCTGCTCGGGGTTCATATGCTGCCACCGCTCGCGCATATGGTGCAGCAGCTCATTGCGTCTGTCGCGACGGCCGCCAGGTCCGCCGGGCCCTCCGCGAAAACCGCCGAAGCCCCCCAGAAGGATGCGGGAGAGGATGAACAGCCCCACGGCCTGCCAGTAGGTGATCGCCGGAAGCGCGAACAGATCGGGCATCAGGGCGTTCCACAGCGCCATGACGATAAGGCCGAACAGGGCGGCCGCGGCAAGGATGATCAGGGGGATAAAGCGACGACGCCTGGAAAATCGGGAATGCGTATTCATGGTTCTATCGTGTTAAGGATGGAGAAGTTCGGCGCGGAGGACGTGGAGCCGTTCCCGCAGATGGATCACCGCGTAGCGCTTGCGCGAGATCAGCGTCGGGACGCCGGTGCCGGTGATCTCGGCGATCTCGTTGAAGCTGAGCCCTTCGATCTCGTGCATGACGAAGACATCCTTCTGCGCCTGCGGGAGCTCGTCGAGCCCCTCCTCGAGCGTCTTCCAGAAGAGGGAGCGGAGATAGGCGCGCTCCGGGGTATCGTCGGCGTCGCAGAGAAGCGCGTCGAGATCGAAGTCCCCCCCCGGCTCGTCGTCATCCCCCGAAGGGGCGTCGATGCTTGTCTCCCGCTTCTTCCGGTGACGGTCGGTGATCTTGTTGCGCGCCACCGTGAAGAGCCACGCGGTGAGCTGCTCGATCGGCCGGGTCGACAGAAGGTTCTCGGTCAGCTGGTAGAAGACATCCTGCAGGATATCCTCGGCATCCTCCTCGCTCGCCACGCGCCCCCGGATGAACCCCATCAGGCGCTTGCTGTGCGATGCGATGATCTCCGTGATATGTCGTTGCTGCGAGGGCTGCATTCAGGATGCTTTGGTTAGTGCGTTCTTCAGATAGTGT